>Ga0255408_1029_pt1 | contig 17934 bp, 11 predicted proteins | sample ANMaggSeSYBR01H6_FD_182128 | JGI IMG/M metagenome (GOLD analysis project Ga0255408, IMG submission 182128) | Sediment cell enrichment communities from methane seep in Santa Monica Basin, California, United Staets - ANME aggregate JGI... | ecosystem: Environmental > Aquatic > Marine > Cold seeps >... | reverse complement strand
CATTGTTTGCTTTAACCGGATCACTAAAGAGATCAATAAAATGTGTTCCTATCAGCTCATCCCGTTTTTTCCCGAAAAATCGAACTGTTGTGTTGTTCACATCAACAATAATACCTTTAGTATCAAAAATTAACAGAGCATCCTGACTAATTAATCGCAATTCTTTTTCCAGGAAAAGAAGTGGTGAATCTTGTATGGTCTTATTCATCTAAAACCCCGGGTAATCAGTAATTATTGTTTTTTTCTCATTTTATATATGTTACATTATTTTATATTAGTCTATTGTTAGGATAAAGTCTGACATTTTGTGTATACACATCAGGTAATATATACGGAATCAGGACTTTGTAATTTCAAATATCAGAACGGGAAGTATCAGTCCATTTAGTTTTTTTCTTCCTTGCGCGGTTCAATATTGCCTGCACACCGCAAAAGCTGATCAGCCATACATGGAACACCAGCCCCACAGTTTTGAACAATACACGACTCTGCCCATTTGACCAGAGCCTTAATCCATAGATCGGGACAATGGGGGTCAGCAAAAATGCCGCAAAAGGTAGCGTCATGGACGTAAACCATGCCAGCTTCTGGTTTACAGGGATGGGTGCTGAGTAAAATCGCACCATATTCTCCTCCACTCCCTCCAGTGCACCTGACATCCATCGTATCCGCTGGTTGTAGAGTTCTTTCAGGCTGGTGGGGCCCTGCTCACCCACTTTTGTTTCTGCAAGTACAGGTTTTTTGCCGCTGATGTACATCCGCTGCGTGAATTCCAGGTCTTCACAGTACACATCTTCGTTGAGACTCGTACCATCAAGTGCCCTTGCATCTATCACACCGATAAGCCCATTGAATTGTTTGAACCCGTCAAAGCGTTCATACAGCCGGTACACGTCTGCGAAAAATGAATATTCTGCAGCGATTATCATGGCCACCCACCCTGAATCCTGGTTAGTGATGTAACGTGTGCCGCTTGCTATCACGGCATCTATTTCAACTTTAAGGGCATCGATGCACTTCAATATAAAATCGGGTTCGGGGCGACTATCCACATCAAAAAGTGCAATGTGATCTGCATCCAGTATCCCATCCGGTCCTCTTATGGCATCAAGGCCGTCATTGATGGCACCACCTCTGCGCCCTCGTGTATCAAACCGGGCCAGGTAACCAATATTTTCAGATTTCAAATACCGGGTCCGATGGTCCGGTCCTTTTGGACAATCTATTATGTAAGTAATATTAACGCTCAGACCTGATGTATCCAGTTGTTTCAGTGAATCGACTGATTTTTGAATTATTGAAAGGGGTTCAAAAGGTGCAACCGGTATCAGTACACAAACTTTTTCCATATAGGCATTATAAAAGTATTAATAGTTTATACAAATATCTGTAAATTTATATTATCGGCCTGAACAGAGAAAATTGAGACAAGAAAATATTGAGAAAATAAAATAAAGAGTTTAAAGAAAAAGGAAACCCCCGCCCCAACCCTTTTGATGATATACTCCCTTTGATAATTTTAAAGTATGACATATTTTAGAGAGGGTATCACTAATATATACCATTGTGTGGATATAGTAACACTATATTCATACTATATAATTTTACTTACTGTTCCATTCACTGAGAATATCCACATCTTTTAATATTTTTACACTTACCACACCGCCGATAACCAGATTCAGGTAGTATGTAATTAACCGCCATGCTGCCACCACTATCCCTAATATGGAAACTGGGACCAATATTCCGAAAAGTGCGGCCCCGCCCAGTTCTGCGACCCCGCTGGCTCCTGGTGTAACCGGCACTATCATGATAAATGTCAGGAACACCTGTACTGCCATAGCCACCGTAATAGATGGCGGCTGGTTCAATCCCAGCAGGATCAGCGGCAATACCATGAATTCCACGATCCAGTATATCATGGTACATATACACCCGAAAAACAAACCCTGCTTACCTGTTCTCATAAGGGCCCACAGGCTATTATGGAAATTCAATAATTCTTTATCAATGAACTGTATCAGGTGTTCTGTCCTGTCAAATCTTCCAACTCTGTGAAGACCACGAGAGATAAGTGATGAAAGCCAGTCTATGAATGTCGGGTTCAACAGGCCGCCAATAGCCACAAACACCATTAGCAGGACAAATAACTCTGCACCGATTATTGCCAGGTCCATCTCCCGGCTTATCAGTGAACCACTTAACACCCACAGCGCAAACGGAGTGGCAATTAAAAGCAGCAGGGCATCCAGTACACGCTCACCTATAACCACAGCCGAGGCATCGCCCACCGGTACATTTGCATTGCGGTTCAGCATATGTATCCTGACAGGTTCACCGCCTGCCATTGATGGCGTCACTGATGCAGCGAACAGGTTTGCTATTACAATCTCAGTAGCATCTTTGACCCCTATCCTGTATCCCAGGGCCTCAGTCATCACTTTCATACGCAGCCCCCATATGAAGTAAGAAACTACATGCAGGGCAACAGCAGCAAGAAGATATACTGGTTCCATTCTCAGAAGGATGGGCAGGGTATCCGGGCCTATGGTAAAAACTGTGACAAGTACCAGAACGATGATACTTATTATTAATGAGATGATAAACAGTTTTTTCAGTCGTTCCATATTGCCATTGAGAGATAATTATTATGTTATATATACCTTGATAGCTTCCATAAACTGTTGAACAACGAAGAAGTTGACACATCCTGATGAGTGATGCATCCTGATGAAAGAACATACCCTAATGAAATAACACACCCTGATTAAATGACAAAACCTAATGAAATGACAAAACCTGATGAAGTGATATATTGGTCTCAATAATCCTGCCAACAAAAAATGAAGAGTCCTGCATAGGCCCCACCATTACCAGGATCAACGAGATATGCCACAGTCCCAGGATAGTCGTAGTTGATGGCAATTCCACAGACAGGACCGTTGAGATTGCAAAGAAGTACGGCGTAGAGGTCATATTTGACCATGGTCTTGGCAAAGGCGAAGCCTTGAGGTGTGCATTTGACCATGTGCAGGATGATGTGGTGTTTTTGGATGTGGACGGCACGTATCCACTGGAACTGATCCCTGATTTTATTGAGGAACTTGCCGAATATGACCTGGTTGTAGGTGAGAGGGTTAGGTTTGACGGTGATGCCCTCCCCAGGTTATTCCTGGTAGGTGATGCCCTTTCAAGGGGATTGTTCAGGCTGCTTTATTCATCAAGGGTGGATAACCTTTCAGGACTCAGGGGACTCAGGAAGGAAGCCATACAGAGAATGTCACTTGAATCTGATGATTTTGGGATAGAGACTGAGATAACAGGCAAGGCTGTGCGGCTGGGACTCAAGATCAAGAAGATACCCATAACCTATACAGCCCGCACCGGCAATTCCAAGTTCAGGCCAATACAAGATGGCATTATCGTACTAAAGGCCATGTTCAGGTACAGGTTCAAGGACCTTTCATGAATTATTGATTTGGGCCGTTATTCATTATACTCCAGGTTTAGCTGGTCTTCGATAATACTGGTCCCTTCAGGTATGACAAGTTCCGGCCACAGGACAACATTAGAATGAACTGTGACATTATCCCTGATCACATCCCTTGGTCCGATCACAGTTTTAGTCTCCAGGATGCAGTTGTTCCCTATCTTTGTGTTATTGTCAATGATGGCTCCTGAGACACAGGTATTCCTGCCTATTTCCACATCATCGAACACAATGGCAGACAATAATCTGGCACCATCCTTGATCACACAGTTCGAGCCTATTGATGTATAGGGTCCGATAAGTACCTGGTTACCGATCGTAGTGTTCTCCCCTATCATGATCGGACCCACAAGGGCAGAATCGGAACCCACCGATACCCCGTTATCCACATTGATCGGTCCAGCCACGCTTGCGTCCTTAATGTTGAAATGGCCTTTGATTATTGTACCGGGGAGTTTCTCAAGTTTCCACCTACAGGCCTGCCTGTATGCTCTTGCATTGCCGATATCGGTCCAGTGACCCCTGACCAGGTATCCATTTATTCGTTCACCTTGTTCCATCATTTTTGGGAACAGGTTCCTGGCAAAATCGAAAAACGTATTTTGTGGTATCATTTCAAGTACGGCTGGGTCGCAGACATATATTCCTGTACTTGCAAGATTACTGAATATCTCTCCGGGACCTGGCTTTTCTGCAAACCTGTGTATCTCATTATACACGTCCATATCTGCAATACCATAATCCTTCGGGTCTTCAATAGGCAGGAGTGCGATTGTTACCTTTGCAGTAGTTTTTTCATGGAAGCGGTAGAACTCGCGAAGGTCCAGGTCCATTACATGATCCCCGCCGATCACAATGAAGGGTTCGTTCTTTAACAGGGACTCTGCATTCTTGATACTGCCTGCGGTTCCGAGTTTGATGGGGTCCCGTACGTATTCGATATGGACTCCGAATAACTGCCCATCTCCCAGTGCATCTTCTATCTCATTGCCCAGATAACCTATGGTTAAGACTATCTCATTGAATCCTTCTGTAACCAGGTGTTCCACAAGGTGTACCACTGAGGGTTTATTCAGTATGGGTATTGTAGGTTTAGGACGGTCAAAAGTCAGCGGGCGAAGACGTGTGCCCTCACCACCACACATAATACAGGCCTTCATTTTTTCACCGGTTTTATATGGAAATGAGACTATATATCATTTCCGTTTTTTGTAATAAGATAGCCTTCTACGCTCAGTAATTCCGGATGAATTTCGCGATGATTCGGTGCAGTGCATGGATATTTGGTCTTCTGTTTACATAAGTGGGATGCTTAAAATATCTGTGTCGAAGATCATGTTTGGAGTAAATTTTTAAGCTTCCTGTCCATTTCTTCAGCCGGTCTCGCCTTTATCTCCCTGATGATACCCCGTTTACCTAAAATCTCCTTAAATTCGATTGTAGTTACTCCCGCTATCTCAGCCGCTTTGCCCAGTGATACTTCTCCTTACTTATAAAGTTCTATGGCCGCATTAATCTGACGAATATGGGTTATAACGGAAATGTCGTCAATCCTAAGATCACCTTGCGTTTGATTGCGCTTTGGGATGTGGCTGCCGATACTAGGGAACTCCGCACAGCACCTCACGATGCCACACTTCACATTCTCTTCATCCGGGAGCAGACCCAGATGGAGAATTTTAATCCGCAGTAGGACTTGGTTTTTTTACCTCCAATGTCCTGTTTATTTATCTTTCTCTTTTATGCTTCAAGGCACGCCGTCATGCTCTGCAGCTCTGCTGTGTTTCGGTGTGTCGTTGGAATGTTTGACTTTTTTTGAAATACTTCAGTTCATAATTCACTAACATTCCCTGCCAGATAAGCCGCAATCTTAGCTGCATCTCCAATATCCACGCGCCCGTTTCCATTAAAATCAGCATTCAGGTCTTCCGGCACATTCCCGGCCACCATGAATGCCACCATTGCAACATCGCCGATATCAACCACGCCGTTACCGTCGAAGTCGCCTTTTATCCCGACTGTGATCTGGCCATCCACCACAACTGCTGGTGTGTACGGATTAAACCCGGCATCGCTGAATTCTACGTTCTGGAGGTCCAGGGACGTAGAACTACCAAATCCTCCAGTGAGAATAAAAGTAATATCGATCACAGGAGTTTCTGCTGATGTGGATATAAGATTTGGATTGGTCAGCACGATACTTATGATACCATTGACATTGTCAACGTTCGGGGTGATGCCAGAACCAGTAAAGCTCTCGTTAGTATTGACGCTGCTTACGATTGCGACACTTGAATTGTAGAGCAGTTCAAGATATATTCCTGAAATGTCAGTGACATTTGCAACACTGACCGGGATTGTTACTGTTGAATTCGTCGGTGCGCTTGCTGATCCGATTGATATGAACTCACTAACATTATTATTTTCAGCCATCACTGTCCATGTCCAGTTTTGCGTAGCAACACCGTTCGCATTGTTAGCTATTGCGCTAATGGTCCATGTACCGGCAACTGCACTTGTATTGGTATATTCTGCATTCGATACACTTTCATTAAACTGTATTACTGTTCCATTTAGATACCAGTTAACATCTACGCTCTGATTCACTAATATAGTAAATTTCCTTGTTGCGCCTATATCATCACTGACGAATGTAGTTGGTTCAAAGCTGATTATTGCAGGTGCACCGGGTGGAGAATAACGTCCTAATCGCAATAGTATATCGCCATAAGATTTTATCAATGAGCCATCTACTTCAGAATACTGATAAAAATCTTCGAACTTTATAAGTTCAGTATTCATACCCATGAAAATCACATCTAACTTTGTGGAAATGATTTTTATACTGCCACTGTAGGAAGAATAATCTTGTCCTTCTAAAAGTATTTCCTCATCTACCATTACATCATCTTTGTATAAACGCAGCCAAAGTGAATCATTTGTATTATAATACATTGAATTTGGATAACTTAATATTTGGATGTCCACCGGAACTAGTGTATAATTTTCATCAAGTGGTAATTTTTCATTGAAATCCATATATTGTTCAACATTTCCTGGATAAAAAGAATATGTTGCACCTGTAAATAACGGTGTATTGTCGACTTCTGAATATTGACTGGCATTAGTAAGTGTCAACAAGTCAAGGTATCTGCCGCCAAAAGTTGACTTAATGTACCCTTCAAAAAGCAATACGCTGTTGTTATAATACCTATATTCCTCACTTTGAGCCACAACATTGTCATCAACTGGCACTCCATTATTTTTCATCCTCAGCCATACCTGGTTTGGATATTCTTTGATGTCAATATCCATAAAGCTGAGAGTATAGTTTTCATATAATTGCCAGTCATTGCCTGTTGCATATCCAAAAATAAAAATATGTTCTTCATTTTCAATTAATACATCCTTCTTTTTAGTTTCAGAATATTGGTATACATCTGATATGAAAACAAGGTCTCCTTCCCTACCGTCAAAAATGGTTCCCACATTCAAATCAAGTATCTGCGTACCACTATCATAAAATATTGCGCTGTCCCCTGAGTATACAATTTTATCTTCCAGGGTGTTTCCATCTTTATTTAACCTGAGCCAGACTTTACGAGGAGTATCCTTGGAATCAATATCCATAGCAGACAAGGAATAATTCTGATTAAGCTGCCATTCAACCTCTCTTGTATCTCCTACTGAATAAAGGTGCATTGCATCACTTAACAATGTTTCTCCCGTACCCTCTGAATATTGATATACATGATGCATCCGGGCCAGAGATACTCCGCCTTCACCACTGAAGATCGTTTCAACGTCAGCCGTTAATATAAGGTTTTCATTTTTATAATAAGTATAACTATCACTGACACTAATTATGGTATAATCAACTGGGTTACCATCTTTTGTAATAAGTAACATTGCCTCCCGGGAATTGCCAGCTATATCAATATCAATAGCATGTAATGTACAATTTTCTTCAAGTTGCCATTCAAGTCCTCCACCTGTAAGTATGAACTTACCAGTTAACCCTATAAGAAGTAATGCAGATTCATTTTGGACTATAACACTTGAATCTATTTCAGAATATTGATAAATATTGCTGATTTCAATATAATTGCTCGATGTGCCTACAAATACTTTATCTAATTTAAAGCTTAATGATGAATTGTAGTTATATGATCCACCGACTGATACGACCTCATTATCAACTTCTTCACCATTTTTAGATAATGATATCCATGCTTTATTTCCATCAACATCCAGTTCCAATAATGTAAGGCTGTAGTTTTCTTTTAGGAATTCCTTAGAATAACCTGATGCAGGTGGAAAGCTTGAACTCTGCACCACGTTTTCATTTGTTGTCGTAAATCCTTTTATATTGTTATAATCATCGGTATTCAGATTCAAACTCCCACTAATTCCGCTGCTGTATATTAATGTAAAAGTTTCATTGTCTATGATAGTATTTCCATTAGAGATTTGATAAACATTATTGAAAAAAACTACATCCATGCATGTACCAACAAATATTTCCACATTTAAAGTAATATGATCCCCATTATTATTCCAGGAATATTCGTTTTCAGTCTCTATAATTTTATTATCAAGTTCAATACTATCATTTTCAAGAATTAACCTGATTGTATATGGATTATTTTTGTCAAGGTCTGTTATTTTAATTTTATATCCATTTTCCAAATTAAGTACTTCTTTGTTTTCTGTTTCTCCAGAGATTTTATTTAATGTGGGATCTAATCTAACATCCACATTTTCCGCCGCGCCCACTCCTGCACTTAGCACACATATGGAGGCGGTCATGAGCATTAGAATCAATATCCTGTGTGTATTCATGCTGTTACTTACAGCGGTATGGTTAATTTTAATTTCTTTATGAATCATAATTCACTCACCTTCTTGGCTAGATGGAACGTAATCTTAGCAAAATATCCAATATATATGCCCACATTTTTATTATGGTATATAAGATTTTCGAAATTGTTAGTTTTGGGACAAAATTCATTTAACACTTCAATCAATGAATGACTCTAATGTCAAGTCAACCATGAAACGTATAGCTGTAATCTGCCCTATTTTATATGATGCTGACGTATTTAAAAAAAATCAATACAGCATTTGACGCTTGGCTTGACACTAACCATCATTATAAGATTTTAATATCATTCAATATCCCTTTCATTTTAAGATGTTAATTTAATATATCAAAATACAATAAACGTCTCCAACATATACAATTTTTCACAAAGTATATAATATTAATGAACAACAATATTATTATGATAAGGAAAAAAAGTTGGCCTTACAAATACGTTACATGGGATAGAATTACAATAGTATTTAAACCAAATTATAATAACATTTTCCATCTTATTGATAAAAATATTGATAAATGTTAGACAATTTTGTCCCACGGCCGTATTCTATGTCTTTTGTCAATGATTTATTAATATGTATATTTACTTTGGACATAAATTATAATCAATTACACAAGAAATAAACTTTATTAAATATTTTAGTACATTAATATAACAGTCATCCGAGAATGGAATTTTAAATGTGGTTGCCACCAGAAAATAATAAAAAGTCTTCAGCCTCCATAGGAAAGTGTATAATTTCCTATACGTGAACAAAGGCGGCAGGACTGTCAAGGATATGTTAGACCAGAGCAGCTGGAAAACCCTTTGTTCTGTTTGATGCCTGGGGCTTGTTAGATTGTCTAAAGTGCAATATTTCAGTTATTCGTTGAGTTTATTTAACGAATAATGTAGTTTTTCGTTAATTTGTATTAACGAAAAACCTATATATTTGTTAGGTCTAAGTAACTGATATGTTATCTATAGAAATTTTAACGCAATTTAACAGATGGTGGAAAACACATTCTGTCGAGCAAGAACTAGCACCAGATATTAAGCGGGATATGTTTTCAAAAATAGAGAAATACTTGAAATTAAGGCAGATTGTGGCTGTTGTTGGTCTGCGCAGGACCGGTAAGACAACCATGATATTCCAGGTAATAGATGATCTTATTAAAAGTGGTGTTGACCCTAAAAATATACTTTATTTTTCATTTGATGAATCTGTGGATGATATACGGTCTCTTGCCACGTTATATTCTGAGAAGATACTTAAAAAAGAGATACGGTCTGAAAAAATCTATATTTTTTTAGATGAGATACAGAAATTGGATGACTGGCAGAACAAGATAAAGATATATTATGATATGTATCCGAACATCAAGTTCTTTGTTACAGGTTCAGCATCTGTAAACATACTTCTTGATGAAAAAGAGACTCTTGCAGGCAGGATATTTTATTTTGAGCTTGATGTGCTATCTTTTGAGGAATTTCTTAGATTTAAGGGCAAAGATGTCGTTTTATTGAAAAACGATGCAGATATATGGAAGCATGAGATAAAGATTGAACTGGAAAATTATCTTTTAAGACCATTTCCTGAGACGATTGATTTTGATGATGATGTCGCAAAGGTTTACATAAAAGAAAATATTGTGGAAAAAGCAATATTCAGGGATCTCAGGGTGCTTTTTGATGTGAAGGATATTGAGCTTATAGAGAGGTTGATCATGATCGTGGCATCAGACCCAGGCCTTATTCTAAATCTTGATGAGATATCAAAGGAAGTGGGGAAAAGCAGACAGACTGTAAGCAATTATATGCGCTATCTTAAAGATTGTTTTATACTCAAGGATGTCAGGAATTACAGGGGTTCATTCAAAGCATCTTCAAGAAAGCTCAAAAAATATTATCTTATACATCCATGTATCGCTCTTGCGCTTGCAGATGCTTCAATTGGAAAGGTCGCAGAGAATCTTGTTCAGTTTGCTTCAAAAGCAAATCTTTTCTGGCGTGAGGCAAACAAAGAGGTTGATTTTGTTTTGCAGGATGGTTCCCAGATATTGCCGATAGAGTCCAAGTATTCTTCAAAAATCAGGATGCGTGACCTGAAAGGTCTTCTGAGATTCATGGATAAATTTGGCGTTGATACAGGTTTTGTAATAACGGAAGATTATGAAGCATTGGAAGTCTATAAAGGTTTCAATATACAGTTTGTGCCACTTTGGAAATATCTTTTAGGTATAACTTCACAAAAAACCATTTGAACTACCCGGTGCAATTATTTGTATGACAACCATGAAATCCTACTACATGACTTACGGGCAAATTGAGTTTATTACCATCTTAACCACACCCACTTATATAGAGGAAGATACATATAGTACGTCTGATGCAGGATGATAGCCGAATTGCAGAAATTCTAAGCAGCATTAAAAAGATCGAAGATTCAAACCTATCCGTTAGAGAATATTTTGATCAAAACATAGTCCCATTCACGCGACCACAATACTACATCTATCGCAAAACACTTCGCAAATACGGTGAAGAAGGACTTCGTGATAAAAGATCATCTGGAAACAACACGAAACTGACACAACGTATAAAAGATTATATCATCCCCATCGTCACCGAAAACAGGAGCATACCTTCATCACAATTGCAGATCAAGATTCAGAACCAGTTTGGCACAAAGATTTCCACATCGAATTTGAATAACTTCAGGGCATCCGCCTCATTAACAAGATTACCACCTACTCCCAAAAAAGAATGCAAACAACAGAAATCCGGAGGAGGTGAGATATTAACCGCTTTATCCTTTTTTACTCACATAACCGACCTATTCACCCAGACAATAATAGAACGAATGAACGAAGTTCGAGAATCTTCCTTATTTAAACAGAACGAAAATATCCCGCAAGACAATCCGGACTACCGCCAGCAGGGAAAATTCACCAGCGAGTACAATCAATTAAAATCGGTAAGAGAAAACCGTTTCAAATCGATCGACGACAAGATTCTAACAAAGAATCTATCTACCATGAACATCTTCAAAATGTCTGAAAAAACAATCTTTCGCTACAATCTGGCTTTGCTTTGTCTACCACTCGTTACATCTAATGGAAAATCAAGCAGGGTGAACCGTGTAAAAGGAAACGATTTAACATTTCTCTGTGGACAAAATTACAAAGATGCTTCACTCAAGAGATACCTTCAGGAACTGAAATATCTCAAAATATCTGACAAATTGATTGCCGCAACAGCGAAATTCTGGCAGGATTTCTGGCTAAATGAATTCGGGGACGAAACTTATCTTGTATGTTACTATATTGACGGCAATACCAGACCATTGTGGTCATCAAACAGGTGCTACAAAGGTAAAGTAACAATGCTTGGTCGTGTTATGAACTGTCTTGAAAATGTGTTTATTCATGATGGCAGGGGACATCCACTATATTTTCAGACCTTTCACGGACACGCCGATCTCGGCAAACATGCATTAAGTATGCTTACGAAATTGACAAAACTTTTAGATAGTCCGGAGGCTCATGCTTCTGTGAAGAGGATACTAGTATTTGATGGCGGAGGCAATGGTGTGAAAACGCTTAGGGCTTTTGACAACAGTGATGAATATTATCTCACCATCCTTGATGACAACCAAGTAAAAGAGAGAAAGATCAAGCACATCTGGCAGGAAACAGAATATAAGTATGGAACTGCTAGCCTTGTTGACTGTCGAATTGAGTTAAGGGATTCATCAGAGAAAGACTACATATATGAGTGCCGGGCGGTGATCGTGAAGTGGGCTAATGGCAAAAGATCAGTTTTGATTACGGATATTCCTCGTGAATTACTGGATGCAAGCGAAGTCACAAAGAGATATTTTGACCGCTGGCCACAGCAGGAAAAACAATTAAGGGATGCGAAATCCGGAGTAAATATCCATCGAATTGTAGGTTATGGAAAGAAGATCGAGAAGTATGATAGGATGGATGAAAAACATGGTGAGCTGTGTGAAACAATAACCAACCTGAATTTGAAACTGAAAAAACCATTGATGGAGATTGAAGCGATAGAAGAACAGCTTGCTCCTTTGTATTCGAAAGAGAGAAGACTTCGTGAGAAATCCGAGATTGTTGATGGAAAAAGAACTATGAATGAGGTGGACTCGATCGAATTGCAGGAATGTGAAAAACAAGTCAATAAGTATCTTCGTCAACAAAAGGTGGTTGAAAGAGAACATAAGGACGATTTAAAGAGGTTGAAGATGTGTTTTAGGGAGGAAAGACGTATCCGGGATAAGGATAAAGTGTACAGGATCGATACTGAGCTGGATCAGATCATGACTTGTTTCAAGATGTCATTTATCAATCTCTGCAGTCTGTTTTTGACAAAATGTATGAGCCATGAAAAATATGAACTGTTGACATTGTTCGAATCGATTTTTCAGCTTGAGGGGACAGCTTTTGTTGACTACGAAAAGAAGTTTATTGAACTGGAGATGAATCCAAAAGAACCGGAGTTGATGAGAAAACTTAATAATGGTCTTTCTGTATTGAATGAGATGGATGTTCATGATATGGATGGGCGGGTTGTGCAGTTTAAGGTGTGAATGGATTATGTGGTAAAATTTAAGTTGGTAGAGAATTTAAAATACCCGTAACTCATGTACTAATCTTTGTAAATAATTCAAATACATGATAATTACAGTGGAAACAGGGGGGTAAATGCAGAACTGGTTCCTCACTGGAATTTATCAAGAAGATGTTGGTAAAAATCCCTCTTTACGCCATCTGCCTGCCTCACCAATCTCTCTACGATAAGTTCAGGTGTGCTCTTAGCCACATAATTGTACCTCGGGTTCCGGTCCACGATCAGGTTAAGGTTCTTATCCAGTCCCCGTGCTTCGATGCCGTCAACCCGCACAGGTGCAGATGTATGTTCCATTATATTCTCTGCAAGGTGGCTCACGAACACACCAATTGCCCTCGGATTACCGGCAAGGGATTCAAGTATGCCGCCGATTATCCTGGCTGATGCCCCCGGCTCGGTGATAGATTCCAGTTCATCCACAAGTACCGCCATCTTACACGTTCCCGATACAACAGAGAATTCCCTTATAGTGGACTCGAAAGCACCCGCATCCATTGTACCACCGGATTTACCGAAATAATACATCTCATCCACTAACCCAACAACTGCAGCTTCGGCAGGCACAGGAAATCCCATATGGGCCAGTATCATGGTCTGGGTGATAAGGTCCAGTGTAGATGTCTTGCCGCCCGAGTTAACCCCGCTAAGTACGGCCACCCGTTCAGGTGAATAACCATGTCTGTCGTAATTTCGTTCCCTGTCTCCAAGTGAATAATTGACAGGCTCCACATTGCCTGAAAGGAACAGGTTTATGCCGCTCTTGATATCAATTCCCGCCTCATCGACCATCTGCGGGGTAACAAGCCCCCTGTCCATTGCAAAGAGCCCGATAGCGAACCACATATCCAGTTCCATTGCTTCAGATACAAGCTGGCGGGCAGTATCCTTAAGCTCTGACAGGCTGCGGGCAGTTTCCTTTAGTATCTTCATGTTACGGTTTGCCAGTTCCGCATGGAGGTACTGCCTGAGCTGTTCAACTATCTCCATGTCAGCCTGTATAGTGGTAACGATGTCATTGGAAAAAAGACCATCCAGGTATAGTCCTTCTTTAGGATTCAAGTCCAGGTCCTTAATAATAACTAAGACCGATCCTTTTATGATCTGCCTATAATGTTCGGCCATCTCCCTGTCCAGCAGGTCCCTGACCCCACCACCTATTGCATCCAGCAAGTCCTTACCGGTCAGGGTAACGGTACTGCTGTTAAGGTATTCCTTGAAACGTGTATCAGCATTTTTTTCGGCAGACTTTATTGTGACATCCAGTTGTTCCAGAGCCGATTGTATTCTGTCTACATCAGGGTCAAAACCTGTCCTGACCCCACCATCATCTGCCAATCCATCCAGTATAGTCTCAAGACGGCTGACATCGGATCGTTTTATACTGGAAAAGAAACGGCTTTTAGTATCGATGACCAGGTCATAGGCATATGCAGCCGATGTAATAGATGTGAGGTTGCCTGAAAATAAAGCGATCTCCAGTTCAGGGACAACCTCCCACGCTTCCAGTGCCTCCAGGTTTGCATATGTGATATTTGCATTATAAGGCAGGTCCACACCTTCGAGTTTCATTGAGGCCGTAACGTGGTGGTACGCTGCTGTTGCATCTGCAAGTTCCCTGGGAGAGCCTGCCAGTATCACGTCTATTACGTGTCCAAAACCTGCCAAAGCCTTCTCATATTCATCGTGGTCTGCTGCCACCAGCACCCTGTCCCGAACTTTTTTCAGGGTGGTTCCTTTTATGGATCTTACACCTTTTAGTGCTTTTTTCAGGTCTACGATACCGTTTTCGACTGCAGCGATCCCGTTGACCATCAGGCATGCTTTAGAAACACCGCTCATTACTGACATGATCTTTTCTTTTTTCGAGGAAGGCAGGGGAAAATAAATATTCAGCTTATCCTTTGCATATGGGGTGCTGGCGTATGAGCGTATGATGTCAAGCAGTCCCCTGTAGACACGCCATGCCTCTTTCGTTTTTAGGAAATCATCTGGTGAGAAGTTCTCGTCCCTGAAAATAAATCCCTGTACAAGAGTCACAGCATTCTTCTGGCCAACACCCGGAGCACCTGCAATAGCAGCCACGTCATGCCGCTTAAATGCATCCAGTACAGCATCCTCTGACCCGAAATGCTCAATAAGGCGCCGGGCTGTCTTTTCACCTATACCGGGAATCTCCCTGATCTCACTCATTCGTGACATTCGAGTGAGGTTAAACGATATATGGTTTATGTTTCAATCCTTGTTTTAGTGGATGTCGGTTCGCAATGAAGGCGATTGGCATGATATAAGTGAATAATATCTTCTTCGTCTTGCCAGTTAAATGGGCGAATTGGAGTTTTGTGCCAAAATTGATAGCTGTGTATATCCAACAATCGCCATGTTTATATGATCCGGCATTTCCCTGCTCAACTTTATTTTGTCGTTTTTTTGTTTGTTTTCTTTTTTGCAGCAGGTTTCTTTTTAGTCCCAGTCTTCTTTTTTACAGTTTTTTTACCGGTGCTACTTTCGGCAGCCGATGCTTTTTCTTTCGCAGCAGCCTTTTTAGTTGTTTTTTTTTTCTTAGCTGCTGTCTTTTTTGGCTTTGTTTTCTTGTCGGTAGCAGTCTTTTTAGCAGTGTTTTTCTCCTTGGTTGTTGTTTTCTCTTTATCGGAAGTAGCCCTGGTTGTCGTTTTCTCTTTATCGGAAATAGTCCTGGTTGTCGATTTCTCTTTATCGGAAATAGTCCTGGTTGTCGATTTCTCTTTATCGGCAGTAGTCTTAGTTGTCGATTTCTCTTTATCGGCAGTAGTCTTAGTTGTCGATTTCTTTTTATCGGCAGTAGTACTGGTTGTTGTTTTCTTTTTGGCATGGACCGATTTTATAATATCGCCCAGTCTAATGGCGGTTGTCATTCTTTTCGCAGGGATGTCATAACTAACAACCTCTGATGTCCCGGTTTCCATCCCAGTTCCTGATACGGTTGCAATGATTTCTTCTACTGCTTCACCCGGGCCTGTTTCATCTACCTTTATCTTATTAGAAGTAGCTTTCGTCTTCTTTGGTACGGTAGGCTCTGGCACCATATCCAGCAGACCGCCTGTTTTGTATTCCTCTTCCATCTCATCCCTGGTAATTATCACACCATTGGCAGCCCGCATAGCCCCGTCCACCCTGGCTTCCTCGTGGATCATGACCTTACCGCCATTGATCTCACCCAGGATATGTGAGTTTTTATTGATACGCACATCACCCCTTGTCACAAGGTTTCCGTGTATGGTATTACCTTCACCGATGACTATCTCATTGGTAGTCTTGATACTGCCGAACAGGGTATTATTGTTCCCCATCACAATTGAGGAAGCCCTGATATTCCCCATCATCCGGCAGCCACTGCCAATAACAGCTTTATCAGGAACCTTAATTGATTCAAGGTCGATCTTCGAACCGCTGGGAATGATAAGTAGTTTATCCTCCTCTAAGTCATCACTTTCATCGGAAAACAGATTTTTCAGGGCATTATCAACCTCTTCGTCTTTCCCCATCCTAATTAATTCTGTCAGGTACAGGAAAATGTAAATGATCACCGGGATGGGATTCCTGACAACTATCCAGCCTCGGGCCTCATAGCCTCCGTCTATTTTCACATTCTTGCCAATATCCAGGTCTTTGCCTACGATCAGTTTTCCATCTATATTGACAAATTCACCGATATATGCATCATTCTTGGTCCTGACATCACCATTCACCTGAGACCACATATCAATCCTTACTTCTTCGGTCCCGATGACATTCCCATTGATCCTGACCCTTTCCCCGGCAATGACCGAATCAGCAATAATGCCAAAACCCATAACGGTATGGTTGCCTATAATGGCTCCTCCGGTAGTAACAATGGAATGTTCTTCCATTATAGTATTATCGGGAATGGTAAACGTTTTCAACAAATCTTCCATTTACGTTTAACTCCGGAATGATTTGTTCATTCAACATCAAGAGAATATAAAGCGTTTTGGTTTCTTTCCTGCTGTTTACCAGAATATATACTACCTTAAAAACCAGTTATTTTGACAGAAGATTTATCAGAATCTTTGATTGAAGATTTATCAGAATCTTTGATTGAAGATTTATCAGAATCTTTGATTGAAGATTTATCAGAATCAATCCATGTGCAGCCAGTACACAGGAAAACCCTGCACATGGGCATACCCGATCTTCTGCGACGTGCCCGAATCCACATCTAAATCTACATCCGCTCCACATTCACACCGACGAAGAGTTCAGGGAGCCAAAGAATTGGGGACCAGTTTTTACTCTGTCACAGTATCCATTCTCAAATAATCCTGAACAGCTCATATTGGATAATACATTTTCATTGATTTTTTCTGTATCTTACTCTTTTTCTTCATCATTCATTCATCTTTTAGCGAATAATATCCAGAATAATGAAAATATCATCACAACAAAAATGATTGCCCCGATTATTTCAGGCAGGTTGTTTTCTTGATCAGATGTGACTTGGCTACTGGATTTTCCTTGTGACAATTCTACAGGAGGGATCTCACCCTCATAGGGTTTTGTTTCCTCTTCTTCTCCATTACCCGGTCTTATCACCCTGACCACGTGATGTGATGTGTCAAGTGTACTGGTAACAGTAGATTTTAAGATGAATCCTCCACTTTTAACCGGTGTCATCGGCATTGACAGTCCTGAGAGATCACAGGGAATTGAATAATAGATTCGGGTAAAGAACACGGGAACGCTTGAATAATTATACAAAAAGCTACCATATTCGAACCTGGTCTTCAGTGTTCCTTCATATTCGGCGTCCACAGCCCTGTCATTATCGGCTGTCACAACTACCAATTTTACCCTTGAGAAAGAACGGATAACAATCGACATATGGAGGGTCGGGGTCAGGGTGTGGGATGAAACTGAGTTCAATTATTCGCT
>Ga0255408_1025_pt1 | contig 18587 bp, 19 predicted proteins | sample ANMaggSeSYBR01H6_FD_182128 | JGI IMG/M metagenome (GOLD analysis project Ga0255408, IMG submission 182128) | Sediment cell enrichment communities from methane seep in Santa Monica Basin, California, United Staets - ANME aggregate JGI... | ecosystem: Environmental > Aquatic > Marine > Cold seeps >... | reverse complement strand
AGAGGGTTACTGGAGTAGACAACGGTATTGGCCAGTGGATGAAGCTCCGGAGTTAGTGCGTCAGGCGACAGCACACTATCACTCATTATTGGAAAATATACACTATTATCACAGTTGAAAAGTATATACTATCTCAGTGTTTTTACGAAGTATATTCACCCCAGTATCTTTATATCACCAGGTTGCTCCACCACAATCTCTTTTTCACCCTGGTATTCTTCCACGGTACCTGTAACCTCAACTGTATCTGCAATATCAATTATATTATTGACCTTTTCAGCACCATTATTACAGTGGATAAAGACCTTGACCCTGCTGCCTTCACTATCCACTCTAAGTATCAGGTGGTCACCGGTAACGGTCCCTCCTTTTCCGACTACCACACCATACAATACAACCCGGTCGCCTGTGACCGATTGATCTGAATATTGGGTGGTTTCCATACTATCAACAATAAAACCGAAGTATACAATGATCAATACCAGCAGTGACATAACCATCAGGATGATAGTTATTTTTTCTTCCTTTTGCAGCATCCGGGCTCCATTTTGACTTGATCAATGTCCATTCAAGTGGATCATGACAGCCGTAACAGGGGAAAATAGTGTGCTAAACATCCTCCTATTCAAGGATGCTGCCGCGGGATGCAGTACCCACGTACCGCTGGTATCTGGCAAGATAGCTCTTTTTAGTTTCTACTACAGGATTTTTCCAACTGGCCTTCCTCTCTTCCAGTACATTACCTGACACCTTTATGTTCAGAAGTCGGTTAGGGATATCTATCTCGATGGTATCGCCTTCCTCCACCAGTGCAATGGGACCGCCCTGTGCAGCCTCGGGTGTCACATGTCCGATACAGGGGCCCCGTGTGCCGCCCGAAAACCTGCCGTCAGTGATAAGTGCCACGGAGTCGATCAGGCCCATACCTGCAATGGCAGATGTGGGTGAGAGCATTTCCCTCATTCCCGGCCCGCCTTTTGGTCCTTCGTAGCGTATGACAACCACATCTCCGGCTTTTATCTGCCTGTCCATGATGGCATGCATGGATTCCTCCTCGCTGTTGAACACCCGGGCCGGGCCGGAATGTACCATCATATCAGGATGGACCGCAGTCTGTTTGATGACCGAACCCTCAGGTGCAAGGTTGCCTTTAAGTATGGCGATCCCGCCTTGGTGATGTACGGGGTCATCCAGGGTCTTGATGACACTGGCATTGGTCCTGGGGTTTACTGGTATAAAGCCTTCCAGGTTCTTTGCCATGGTATCACCTGTTACGGTAAGCACATCAAGGGACAGCATGTCCTCCAGCCGCTGCATCACGGCAGGCACGCCGCCCGCACGTTCAAGGTCGAGCAGGAAATGGTTCCCGCCAGGTCTCAGGTTGGTAAGGTGGGGTGTGGTGCGGCTCATCTCATCGAACCTGTCCAGCGGCAGGTCCACTCCGAACTCGTGGGCTATGGCTGGCAGGTGCAGGGCCGTATTGGTACTGCCGCCGATGGCCATATCCAATATGATGGCATTGTCAATGGCCTCAGGTGTTACTATCTGCCTGGCAGTGATGTCCTTCTCTACCAGTTCCATGATCTTCATACCTGTCTCTTTGGCCAGCCTGAACTTCTTTGCATCCACGGCATGGGTGGTACCGCAGCCAGGCAGGCTCATGCCGAGTGCTTCTGTGACACAGGCCATGGTATTGGCTGTAAATAATCCGGCGCATGAACCTGCACCGCTGCATGAGCAATCCTCCAGTGCCTTTAGTTTTTCATCTGTTATCTTGTTGTTCTGCCGCTCTCCCACGCCTTCGAACACTGATATCAGGTCCCGTTGTTCATCATCCACGAACCCGGGCAGCATGGGGCCTCCTGTGACCACTGCTGTGGGGATGTCCAGCCGGCCCGCTGCCATCAGGTGCCCTGGTACGATCTTGTCGCAGGTGGGTATCATTACCATGCCGTCGAACCTGTGTGCCTGTACCATTAGCTCGATGGTGTCCCTTATGAGTTCCCTGCTGGGTAGTGAATATTTCATCCCTTCATGGCCCATGGCTATTCCATCACATATGCCGATGGTGGAAAATTCGAATGGTACGCCTCCGGCCAGCCTGATCCCTGCCTTTACTGATTCTCCAAGTTTGTCGAGATGTATGTGGCCTGGTATTAATTCGCTCCAGGAATTGACTACGCCTATGAACGGGCGGTCCATTTCGTTGTCGATAATTCCCATGGCTTTTAGCAGGGAGCGGTGGGGGGCTCGTTCTAATCCTTTTGTGACTTCATCGCTTCTGAGTGTCATGTTTGTAAGCTCCGATTTTTGTGATGTTTTATGATTGTAGTTAATGGATATATTAGGAGGGGTTGTTTGTATACTGTATTGGGTGAAAATATTATTTGTGGTACAAGTGGGGAGAATGGGGTATTTACTATGGTCTCTTTAGGCTACTCGACAAATTGGCGCACCAAGCCGTTTCTTGAAATTTTAGAAAGAAGAAAGCTCATTAATTGAGATTGTCGGAAAAGTACCTGAAAAACGTCTAAATTGAAACTTCCTGAAATATCGTTAAAACTAAATCACTATGCTGCACCCGGTCAAGTTTAGACAGTAAAGCTAAAATATTCGAAAATTAGACTTTTCCGACAATCTCTAATTACCCATTTTACAGTCTTAACTTCTGTTCACCCTCAACATCTCCTCAACCTCCTCCAAACTCCCAGCCACCCGAAACTTCAGTGCACCCAGCACCATCGGATTATCAGCACCGCCAAACGCACCCCTCACATCAGTCTTCAGCCCTATACACTCCTTCCCCAGTGCATACCCAATCCCTATCTCAACACATGCCCCCTCATCTGGTACCCTGCCGTCCATATTAAACACCACCACATCAGAATCCTTGATCTCCTGCACATCCCTTTCAAAAATAATTCTCAAAGCTTCGGACCTGCCGACCTTCTTCTCAAGCTCTACCAACTTGAACCCATCCCTCTGAGGAAGGAACGTAGTAAAACCAAGGTCTGACAGGAATTTATCAAGCTGTTCATTGTATTCAAGTTCTGCATCGCAAAAAAGCGGTCCTGCAATATATATTTTCATAATAGTTCCATCAGGTAACAAATTTTTCGCATTCTTCTATGTTATATCTGCATTTTTTCGGGAGAAATAGTTCTTTAAAAATATTATTGAAATATTTATCTGTCATCCCTGCAAGGAAATCTCTCACAATCTCAGGCTCAGAAAATCTACTACCGTACCCCGTTTTATAATAATTAATGTGGTGATTATAGATATTTGAATCAAGATTCTTACTTTTCAGATCGTTTAGGAAAGTTTCATACATAAATTCATACATCCTCTTGATTTTAGCGGATTGAGTCTTCAATCTTGGGCTTGTGTAAATCATATCCATATTAAAATCCCTTAACTTCGCCAATGCCTGCCAGACTTCACCACTAAACTTGATGAAATCCATACCATAACTATTCTCGATTATATCAATAACAAGCGTGTTTATAATGTCCCTGTTATTATTGCCTATCACTTCCGCACAACTTTCAGGAATCTGTCCCCTTGTTATCAATCCCACAGTCATGGCATCCTCTATGTCCCTTCCCACAAAGCTGATCATATCAGATATCCTTACAACACACCCTTCTAAACTCATAGGTGTTAACTCAATGTTTTCATTTATTTTAGCTTCAATTTCCTTGTCCAAAATATCCCAGAATTTATTACGATTCGGCGTCAAAATCTGGTTATAACTCTCACCATCATGGCTTAGAATTCCATCTAAAACCTGAAGCGTTAGATTCTGGTTTTCAATTTTATCAAGAAACTGCACACTCTGAACATTGTGATGAAACTCACCAATACCATGATTTTGGCATAATTCGGAAAGATAGGTCTCTCCTTCATGCCCATAAGGTGCATGACCTATATCATGCCCCAAAGCGATTGCTTCAATGAGGTCTTCATTCAAATCCAGCGCCCTTCCTATCTGTCTTGCAATTTTAGAGACCAACTGGACATGAAGGACTCGGTGTGTGATGTGGTCGTTTTCGAACAGATAGAAAACCTGCGTTTTATCAATATATCGTGTATACGCCTTAGAATGAATTATGCGGTCAGAATCTCGGAAAAACTTTGAGCGCACTTCATCAGGCTCTTCAATTCTGCGGGTGCTGTCAGAACTTTTCGTGGCGAATTCAGATAATAAATTTTCCCGGCTTTCATTTCTTGTAAGAATCTGGCCCAATAGTACATCATCTATTTCACGTCTCATCTATCCTATACTATAGACACATTACATTAAATAACATCCCGATGAATGCCGATTAATACATAATGTCAAAACTCATCCAATTTGAGTTGATTCCCCATGAACTGCGAAATCTGCAACCAAAAACCCGCTTGATGTCCATAATAAATTAAAATATTCATCAAGAGGAATAATTTTATTGATACTCTGAATTTTTTGTTCGTATGACTATTTCCTCTTTTCCTGCCAGAACAGAAAGCACACTCCCACATTCGGCCTCATCGCCAAAAAATTCTAAAATCGGCCTGTTTTTGTCATCCCTGCCGACAACTCTAACCCTGCACGAGGTATTCTCTTCTTTGTTCATTGATCTTTTCTCCTGATTCTTCCTGAATAATAATTTTTGGTTTTATAATCAGTTGAGTTTCAAGTTTCCAGACTACTGAATAGGTATCTTCTGCCATATTATTTCCACTGATATCAGTTCTGTATTCATAGTTTATATCATTTGGTCTTTGAACTAATGAAAGGAACCTATCGGTCATTTGGGAGTTTAGTAAATACCGATGCACGGTCCAAATAGCCAGACCCAGGGCAACAACCACTCCGAAGGCGGCGCGTTTTGCTGCTTTTGCCCACCCGCAGTCGTAAGATATGCAATTCCCACTTCCTGAGCAATGTAGGCAAACCCAAAGACGCAGGCGATTGAAATCTCAATGCACATTCTGGGCGGTGATAGAGCACGGCGCCGCCTGCGGCGTAATGGTAGCACCGCTTTCTTTCCGGAACTCGTTAAACCACCTGCGTCCCCTCTGCCCTGTTCGCTGAAACTGAACCTACCGCCGTGGCACAGGTATTTTCTTTTGATATGTAAAGATCAGGTGAATGAACACTGTCCTATTTTCCAGTTATTTTCAAGACGCTGATACACTCACCTCCTGCGGAGTTGAGTGCCTGCTATGCCCGAAGGGCGTGCAGGTCACGCAGATTTACGCTGATTTAAGGTTGCATCTGCGGGTTAATTTCTGCAGAAATCCAGCACTATTCCTTCCTTCCCTCTCCCGCCTCCCGACATTTCCACTCGCTTGCCCTGCCCACCCGGCCGCTCCTCACGCTTAGCCCCACACCCTGCGCCTGGTTGCTAGATATGTGGGCGGCGGCCTCGGTTGTTGTTGGTTGCTGCCGGTGGTGGACATGGCTGTTGAAATATATAATTCATGAAATACTGTACCGCAAAGAACGCAAAGTTAAGGTTACAATGTCTTTGCGAACTTTGCGAACTTTGCGGTGAAACAGTGAACAGCAACCTTCAATCTGCGTCTAATATAATTGTTGAAATAACTAGATTTTGGAACTGTGCCAGGTGAATGTATGTGGTAGATCTGATTATTTCAGGCTCATTTTGGTTTACCGCAGCATTTCTTATATTTTTTTCCGCTGCCGCATGGACATGGATCATTACGACCGATCTTTTTTTGCCCAACACCCGCAGTGTGCTTATGCGGCTTCTTAGAGGGATGCCTTTCAACTAAACTTTGGCCAACCCTTTTCATCTTCATGTATCGAGTTTCCAAGATGTCCATAATCTCTGGATCAGACTTCAGCCAGTGATCATATATCATTTCAATCTCTTCTTTTGTATATCTGGCAAGTTTATCCTCAATTTCGATCTCATTCTGAAAAGGTACTCTAATGGCAAACATGTCATAAGCAATTCCGGTTCCTTCATCTACCTTTAGAAAAATAAGGCGAACCGCATCACAATCACACTTGGGATCAATACAATACTGGTCATCGACAAACAATTTTACCCCTTCATATTCGACAAGGAAACTAACTCCTGTTCCCCCGGACAATATACTTCCATCATCACCAAAAACGTCAGTGTACGACACTATTTTTCCAGCATAGACATCTTCGACAGGCAACTCGAACTTTGCCATATTACGTGACTCTGCCTTCGTATTGTTATAATGCTCCTTAAATTCACTCTTCATTTCATCAGGGAGATCGCTAACGAACTCATCAATGAGAGATTGAATTTCTTTTGGCCGTTTTATTTTTCTTTTCTCCTGCCACGTAAAATGATCCAGAGTTATATCAAATGTTATTGGACTCGTAATTTGAGCACCCGTCTCATCTATTTCGTTAAAAGCGAGAACGGTTTCGTTGCAATCACAGTCAGGATTCTGGCAATGGTTCTCAAACATAAAAAAAGGACGTTCATGAGAGGAAAATCTAACCAAAGGAAGATTTTTTACTTCAACCACATCTTCCACATCCACATCAGGATGATAACTTCGGACATGTACAGTTTCTTTGAATTTTTCAATTTTGATCATATATTCACCTTGATAATAGGATTATCTACGTTCTTCTGTGATCGAATATCTCACATCCCATCTTTTTGACTACTCCTTTAACAGTAAGAGTGTATTCAAACCACGTCTCTACATTTCATTATTAACATTACATTTCCCATAGTTTCAATCCCATTCCTCCACCAGCATCTCCCCAACCTCCTCCACCTCCCAGCCACCCGAAACTTTAGTGCACCCAGCACCATCGGATTATCAGCACTGTCAAACACACCCCTCACATCAGTCTTCAGACCTATACACTCCTTCCCTAGTGCATACCCAATCCCAATCTCAACACATGCCCCTTCATCTGGCACCCTGCCGTCCATATTAAACACGACTACATCACAATCCTTTATTTCCTGCACATCCCTTTCAAAAATAATTCTCAAAGCTTCGGACCTGCCGACCTTCTTCTCAAGCTCTACCAGCTTGTACCCATCCCTCTGGGGAAGGAACGTAGTAAAACCAAAGTCTGACAGAAATTTATCAAGCTTTTCATTATATTCAAGTTCTGCATCGCAAAAAAGCGGCCCTGCAATATATATTTTCATGATCAATCCACTCCCAATATAACTGATTTATCGCACTCATCTATGGTATATCTACATTTCTTGCTTCATCCTTTATTCACTATTATTTCCACTGATATCAGTTCTGTATTTGTGGTTTAATCTGCTTGCTTGATTCTTTTGAAGAGAATGTCATTGCTCCTTGCGAGGCAAATGTGTAGTTACTCCAATAAGCAGTCACAATTTCTTCAAATTTTCATTGTATTCATCAACACTGAGTTCTATTTCCCTTAGAATCTCTTTTATTAACGGACGTGCTAAATCCCTTCCGCTGTGATGAGGGACTGTTGTGGTTCTGCCGCCAGGATGCCTGTAGAATACATGACTCCCCTTTTGACGAATTTTCTTAAATCCTAATTTGAGTAGTAGTTTTTCCAATTTTGTGGAATTAATTACCTTAAGCCGGGTCAACAGGTCACCTCAACCTGTTGGATTCCAACAAATTCGGGCAAATGGTGTCTTGTTTCAGGCTCCATCTCTTCGAAGCATAACTCCAATACCTCTTTGAGATTGTCGTGAAGTTCATCCAGTGTTTCAGCTTGGGTGTGGGCTCCTGGGATTCCCGGTACTATTGCTACATATAAACCGGTTTCAACATCTTTTTCGATATATGCAGTTATTTTGGGCATTTGTAACCTCGGCAATTTCAATTGGTTTATAGGTATTAATTTGTCTTATACTTTATTTGGTTTTCTTTATCATTGAGTTTTCAGATATTGACCTGCTAATATACTGATGTTTTTAAAAACGTTAACGGCTTATATCTTCATAATGATTAACATGAAAACACGATAACTGCTATCAACATCAATAGAATTTTAAAACGTCAGTAAATTAAAGGGTCAATATCAGTTTTTACCAAATTGGCATAAAATGTCTTAAGCTCACATTCCGCATGTCTTTCATCAAACATAATATTTTACACATTCCTTTCCTATCAAACTGTGTAGTCCCATAATTATTTCGCATTGAACTCTTCCAAAAATTTCCAAACATCCCATCCAGCACCATGATCTTAATGAATGGGTAAAATATCTTGACCGAAATGGATTGAGATTGTGAAAAATATCGAACTTACACACAAATTTATCTTTGCGGTCTTTGCGTCCTTTGCGGTGAAAAATTTTTAAAAAACCACAACAACAGACCACTCCTTCCGCAGCATTTCAGAACCACTGGTCAAGTGTCTGCTGGCCAGCATCCGAGGCTTCCACCAACCTGCCTACCGCACCCTTCACCCGGACTTCGGAAAAATCATGCCTGTTACAGAGAAAATCAGTGATTTCTGACTCTTTAGGGGACTTCCACGAAATCTCATAATCAGAAATAACATCAGGATACAGGAAAAAGTCCTTGATCACCTGCAAATTCTCAATCTCCTCCCCCTTCTCAACCAGCACCGCCTCAATCCCACCATGCTCCTTTATCAATTTAATAGCCGTTTTAGGTCCAACCCGCTTGATCCCGGGATTGTAATCAGTACCCACAAGCAAAGCAATATCGATCAACTGCTCCCTGGTGATGCCATTGGCAGACAATACATCCTCAAGTTCAATGATCTCAGGATTCACATCAATATAGATATTCTTACGCGGAAGCTTGCGTTTTCCAGTAACGGTCAGGTTCCTTACCACCCTGGGCGCACCAAACAGCAGTGAATCATAGTCCTGGGATGCAGCAAAATCTGCATCTCCCACCAGTGCCATATGGGCAGCCTGCGCCTCACCTTCCGAGGGAGCCTGCACCACAGGAATCCCCATAAATCCAAGCAAGGTCTTGGCATCTTCAACCATGCCCTCTTTCAGGTGTGACGAAGCCTGGGCATGTACAAAAGCTTCCTCCTCCTCCCCCGCAGCCACAGCCTCTTTCCAGCGGTGCATGGCCTTATCCCTGGTCTTCGACCTCTCCTTCAGGGTCCGGGCCTTGAAATCCGGGGGCTTGCCGTCGAATACAAATATCGGCTTGATGCCGGCTTCCACAAGGTTCGTGGTGCGGTACAGAAACCCTGACAGGTGTGAGGTCACCTCACCCCTTGAATTCATCAGTGGCGTACCATCCCTCTGCCTGATAATACTAAGGAACTGGTACAGGGTATTGAAAGCATCAATGGCCACCACCCTGCCGGCCAGGTCACTTAACTGGATCTCGTGTTTTTCAAAGATATCGCCCAATTCCACACCCATGTTCCCTACTCCAAAAATTTTTACAAGACTTATTTCCTAAACATTAGTAAAATATGATGCATCATCCCTCTGGTCGCTGATGGCCTTATATAGTGTTTCTTTATTCAGACGTTCGGGCTGGTAATATCTACCGTTCACCTCTTCTGCTATCTCGCTGGCAAGTTTTGAACCGTGACTGCTCATATCCACAACAAGCACATGGATTCCTTCGCTTATCACATAATGCAGCACCATGGAAAGTTCCCTGCGGATATTGCCGCCCACTTCCAGGGGCACGTTGGACTTACCATCCGTTACCAGAACCATTATGGGAATCGTGGATGGGTCCTTCTTGATCTCATTGTGCAGGGAGTGCAGTCCCATCAGGATACCTGAAGCCAGCGGAGTGGTACCACCGAATGGAATTGTCTCAAGATATCGTTTTGCGCGTTCCACTGATGACGTAAAGGGTAGTACCAGTTCGCCTTTCCGGCCGCTGTACGTGACCAGCGATACCTTATCCCTCCGCTGGTATGCATCCTTTAACAACGCCACTATCACGCTGCGGGTGATATCCACCTTATCCATTTCATCCATGCTGCCGCTGGTATCCATCACAATATTAATAAGCGTGGCAATACGCCTGCGCCTGACCTTCTCCCTGTAATCGCTTTTCTTTACCCTGATCTTGCCATTCTCAGCATGCAGTGCCGCCGCCCTGATGGTTGGGGCCACTGCAATATCGGTAACTTCGCCGTCAGGCAGGCGGGATCTCACATACCTGCCCCGTTTTCCTTTGGTCAGGACCTCTGCCCGCCTACCGCTCTTCATCTGGCCGATGACCAATTTCTTTTTTCGTGTTTTTGCAAAGTCACTGAGGATATTTCTTACGATCTTTTCATCTGATTTAGCCCCAATTTCCGTATCTTCAATTTCAGTTTCCTCCACAACTTCAAGCTTTTTATCACCTGGGGCTTGGTATACTTGTGCTATTAACTCGGGTGTTCTTGGTACCGGGGCCACGTAGGTGGGTGTACGGTATATGGGAGTGCGATGGTCCATCTTTGTTACAGGCTTTGTTTCGATCACCGGAATCGCATCGGGTCTCTTACGTTTCGGGATAGGAACATCATCGAAAACCTCACAGAAAATATCGTATGGGTCCAGCACTACATAGGACTTGTCTGCTATAATGTAGGCATGGATCACCTCATCCAGATGGATCTGGTCCTTTAAATCCACCAGCAGTTCTTTGATACAGTCAGAATCGTCATTGTCGAACTCATTGATCTCAGTTTTTGGTATCCTGATCGCCAGGAGGGGTTTGCCGATATGGAACACTTTAATGCCGTATTCCTTTTTCAGGTTATTTCGCATCCTCCCGGCAATGATATCGCTCATTTTTCCACCAGTCGTCTCAGCAGTTCGACGCTGAACTCTTCCTCCTCAAAAGGCCGCTTTCTCATCCTGTGCGGCAGTACCATCTCGGCAGCTTCCACAATATCTTCATTGGTGACCCGGTCCCTTCCTTCGAATGCCGCATTGGTACGGGCGGTCCTCTCGATCATAATATCTGCCCTGTGTCCATCAACATTGAATTCTATACATATCTCGGCTATGGTCTGGAGATTATCCCTGGTCGTAACCACCCTTTGAAGCATCTGCTGGGCCTTTACTATCCGGGAATTTATACGGTCCTGTTCTGACTGGAACTCTTTCCTGAAACCATTAGGGTCGTCATTAAATCTATTGGTCTGCTCCACGATCTCTACTCTTTGTTCCAGGTCCTGGATACCCACCACCTCTACCTGGAGCGCTATCCTGTCCAGCAGCTGGGGCCGCAGTTCCCCCTCTTCAGGATTCATGCTCCCGACAATTATGAACTTGGCTGGATGGCTTACACTTACCCCTTCCCTTTCTACGGTGTTCACGCCCATGGCTGCCGCATCCAGGAGTGCATCCACTACAAAATCATCCAGCAGGTTTATCTCATCCACATACAGGATGCCGCCATTTGCCTCAGCAAGTATGCCTGGTTCATAGGCTTTGAGACCTTCGGTAACGGCCTTTTCTATGTCCAGGCTACCTACCACACGGTCCTCTGTGGCACCCACGGGCAGGTCAACTACTTTCATGAGACGTTTTTCAGTAGTGATCGTCCCCTCATCTTTGCGTATCTGGCATTCCCAGCAGAATTTATCCTCGTCACGGGGATTGCAGCTATATGTACATCCCGAGACCACTTCGATCTCAGGCAGTATCTCAGCCAGACCCCTGACTGCAGTGGATTTGGCAGTCCCCTTCTGCCCCCTTATCAATACTCCGCCAATGGAAGGATTTATTGCATTCAGGATCAAGGCACGTTTCATCTTTTCCTGGCCCACAATGGCTGTAAAGGGATACAATACCCTGTGGGTCTTGGTCTCGATCCTGGCTTTCATTATCTGTTTGGACTCGTCCACTTCCTCCACTTTCGGGACTTCCTGAATATTACCGTGAATACTGATCTTGCCCATTTTTATCGCCTCATTACTAATAAATAAAATATCTAAATGACATCGTGTAAAACAATGCTAATATTAAGACTAAGAGGGAAAGTGCGAAACATACAAACACTATTATCATGCGTCCGCTCCTTTCTTTTTTGGATACCGCATACGTCTCATAGATAGAAACCAACATTGTAATAAAGAAAAAAATTGCCGATATTATCAGCAGGGTCCCTACAACCAGGACAAATTGTGCTTCGAATGTAAGGTTTGCTTGAGGGTTTATTAAACTTAGCAGGAATTCTTTTCCTTTTGCTTCATATGCAGTGGTCACCATTATTACCACGTATAAAACATTACCCACACCCATAATGGCTGCAGATAAAGCAGCACTGAGTAATGTTATCAGCGAACCGATGTCAGGGATATCAAGGTCCATCTTCCATTCATTTTCCATTTATTTCACCAAATTTCGATATGCTAAGAATCATTATATTAAGATATCTACTTGATATTACGATATTTACTTAAATGATACAATTTTGATAATTATTATTTATCTCTTGATCTGCATAAAACCAATCGAAAACATTATGAATAAGTTGTTACTAATATAATTAACATTGGGGCATTAAACGGCATCGTATCCATCCCCTCCGATCCGTCAAGCCCCATTCTTTTTCATATATGGTTTTTATCTGATCAATGTGCCGTTTTCCACTTTACTTTCAGGCTGCAGCAGCACTGCCCCGTCTGCATCAGCGGCAAGTATCATTCCCATGGATTCCACGCCGAACAGTTTGGCAGGTTTCATATTTGCCAGCAGGACAATTTGCCTGCCCACCAGTTCATCGGCCACATGAGTCAGGGCAATACCAGCCACCACCTGTCTTGGGATATCCTCTCCGATATCGACCTGGAGTTTTAGTAATTTATCAGACCCTTTAATGGCTTCAGCAAAAACTATGGTCCCTGTCCTGATATCCATTCTATTGAATTCCTCAAATGTAACAATGGGGACCTGCGGTGCGGCCTTTCCCTCTTTTGCCATTGCTTCAGCTATTCGTTTGTTCATAATAACCTCCATCTCGTCTATCTTCTTATCATCTATCTTTGTGAACAGGATTGCAGGTTTTGGCAGGGGCCTTCCCGATTTCAGTTCCACCAGCCCTTCGTCATACTTCATCTGGCTGACATCGCCTTTCAGCCCCAGGTGACCCCACGCCTCATTCATCTTAGCTGGTATAACAGGCTCACACAGCAGTACCAGTGCCTTTGCGACCTGGAGGCAGTCCTTGACCACCCCTGCACAGGCATCCGGGTCATTTTTGATCAGGTGCCAGGGCTCGTTTGACTGGAAGTATGTATTACCATATGCGGATAGACCCATTATTATGTCAATTGCCTTCTTGAACTCATATTCTTCCATGGCTTCGGTCACTTTACGGATGGTGCTGCGTATCTCATCCAGCACCTTGTCGGATACAACTCCCTCAGGTACCCCACCAAAATTCTTATGCGTAAAATGCAGCGTACGGTAAAGGAAATTTCCCAGTGAACCTACAAGTTCGTTATTTACTTTTTCCTTAAACACCTTCCATGAGAAGTTCAGATCCTTGGTGTGTGATGTGTAGCTGGCCAGGTAATAGCGCAGCAGGTCTGGGTGGAATCCATGGTCCAGGTAGTCATCGTTCACCCAGACCACATAACCCCTGCTCTTACTGAAGGTCTTATCATCGATCTTTACCATGCCTGAGGCCACTACCGCTTGGGGTAGTGAATAATCTGCACCCTTTAACATTGCCGGCCAGAATATGCAGTGATGGTATGCTATATCCAGGCCAATGAAGTGAATGATACTGGAATCACCCTGCCAGATATGTTTCCAGTCCAATCCGGCATTATTACAGTATTCTTCTGTGAATGAGATATATCCTATTGGGGCATCTACCCATACATATACTACCAGTTCGTCATGGCCTGGGAACCTCACGCCCCATTCAAGGTTGCGTGTGATGCACCAATCCCTGAGTTCCTGATTCACCCATTCCCTGGCATAGTTGCGGGCATTGGATGTCCCCCCCAGGGTTTCCAGGTATTCCAGCAGGAAATCCTTGAATGATGATAATCTAAAAAAGAAGTGTTCCTGTTCCCTGTATTCTGCCTTGTTCCCGCATATCTTGCATATCGGTTCCAGTATCTCCCCCGGCTCCAGGTGCCTGTTGCATCCCTGGTCGCATTCGTCACCTCTTGCAAGTGATTCACAGTAGGGACAGATACCTTCCACATAACGGTCAGGCAGAGATCTTTCACAATGGCTGCAGTATGCCAGATCGATCGTTTTGGGATATACATAATTGTTCTCGATCAACCTGTTAACAATATCATTAGTACGGTTGTGGTTTACAGCCCCGTCTGTAGTGCCGAAGAAGTTGAACCGGATGCCCAGTTTCTTAAATACTTCGTCAAAATGATGGTGGTATTTCTCTATGAGTTTACCAGGAGTGGTATTTGTCTGTTCGGCACTGACAACTATAGGTGTGCCGTGGGTATCTGAACCGCATACAAAAATGGTTTTCAGTCCTTGCTTATGCAGGGACCTGACAAAGATGTCGGCAGGGATGTATGTACGCAGGTGTCCTATATGGCATTCACCATTGGCATACGGCAGTCCGCAGGTAACCAGGACGGGCTTATCAACAGGGAAATTTGACATTGATCTTGAATCCTCCATAATAACAGTATGTTTAAAGTAGTATGCTTAATGTGATATGATGCTCATGAATGAATGTTAATTCTAAAATATGTTTCCCTGATTAGATAAATGGGCATGGATAACAAGGTGAAGGAAGACCGATGCTGACAAAACGGATAATACCGTGTCTGGACGTTACCCTTGATGAGGTTGGCGGTTGTGTGGTCAAGGGGATCGAGTTCGAAGACCTGCGCAGGGCAGGCGACCCGGTTGAACTGGCCAAGGAATATAACCTCCAGGGAGCTGATGAACTGGTCTTTTTGGACATTACTGCATCCCATGAGGGGCGTTCCACTATGATAGATGTGATAGAGCGCACTGCCGATGAGGTGTTCATCCCGCTGACCGTGGGCGGGGGCATTAATTCGATTAAAGATATAAAGTCCTTACTGCGTTCGGGCGCAGATAAGGTATCTATTAATACGGCAGCAGTTAAGCGCCCGGCCCTGATAAGTGAATCGTCGAAGATATTTGGTTCCCAGTGTATCGTAACAGCGATTGACTGCCGCCGGAACCTGGATATCGAAGATGGACGGGATAAGACCATCATCGATCTGGAGGACGGCACACCTGCATGGTATGAGGTGGTGATATACGGGGGCCGTACTCCTACTGGTATTGATGCCCTCAGGTGGGCCATGCAGGTGGAAGGGCTGGGTGCGGGTGAGATCTTGCTGACCAGTATGGACAGGGACGGTACGTATGACGGATATGATCTACCTATTACCAAGGCTGTATCTGATGCGATCAATATCCCGGTGATCGCCTCGGGAGGAGCGGCAGGGCCAGAGCATATGTTCGATGCGTTTGTGGATGGACATGCAGATGCAGCGCTGGCTGCAAGTATTTTCCATTTCGGTGAATACTCTGTGGGGGATGTTAAGGGTTTTTTGAAAGAAAAAAGCGTTCCTGTGAGGATTGTGGAATCAGGTCAGTCCCAACAGCAGGATTTGTGATTAACACCATGTCTGAAGCCGATCTCGATAAAAAAGGTTCGAACTCCTGCTGTATGGTTAAATTCAATACTGTTTAGATATATGGTTTATGCATGCAGAAATGCTATAACATCATGATCACCGGCACGGTCCAGGATATTGGATTCAGGGCCTTGATAGAGGATATTGCCAGACTTTACGAGTTGAAGGTTTTTACCTTCAATGATGTGGACGGCAGTGTAAAAATGGTATGTGGTGGTGAAAATGGCGTTATTACTGATTTCCTGAAGGAAATCAACTCCAGAGGAACTGAAAGGGGTGTTGTTATTCATGATATAACACATGCGGAGATACCTTTTCAGATATATCTGCCGCATAGATTTTCAAGGCTGTATACAGATGATCTGGCAGATATCGGCAGAAAACTGGATAAAGGAAATGAGATACTTGGACATATATCATATGATACTTCAGAGCTTCCAGGCATTTCAAAAGGAATTGAGGGGTTAAATTCTAAGTTCGATTCATTTTCAACAAAGTTTGATTCGTATATAATTGAGCAAAAAGAGCATAATCAATGGATGAAGGGTCACCTCCTGAAAATGGATGAGCATAACAAACGCATGGATGAGCATAACAAACGCATGGATGAGCACAACCAGCGCCTTGAGAAGATCCTCTTAAAACTTGCTGATTGATTACAGATGTTCTCATAACTATACCCTTTACTTCGACAATATGTGTACTCCATTTCGTTGGTCACACTGGAGCCGAATGCTTGTTTTGATCAAAATCCGACCAAAAAAGATTTAAAAGGGTAATAACTTATAGATTACTTATAATCCGTATGACGGGATTAAGAGGGTGATGAAACCGGTTGCGACAATTGTCGAATCCAATGGGTTCGCAATGATGCAGGCGGATCAGTGTCTCTGGTAGGCTGCCTGAGGGGGGCTTATGAGGCACATTCAATACGGTCACTCTAATAGAGACCCGCATTAGCGGGTAGATATAACCAATAAAATTAATTTGGAGGAAAAGAAATGAATAAAAAAATAACCGCAGTAACATTAACTGCACTCATGGTGCTTACCATGTTCACGGCAATGGTGCCAACGGCATCGGCTGCTGAAGAGGTATCAGCGCCTTATGAATTCATGGGAGCAGTAACTAGTATACCAGGATGGCTGAATCTTACTTCAGAGAAAAATCCTGGTTTATTGTTCTATGATATTGATGAAGGAGATGGTAGTGAGACTCTTGAAATGTATATAGATAGTAACTTAGACATATCATATGCAAACTTCGAATACACAACATCAATATACATGACAGAGGACGGCGATCCAAACGTGGCTTGGTTGGGTCAGGGATTCTTTGTAGTCGATAACGGCAGTGATTGGTGGATCAGTGAAAAACTTGTTGACGAAGATGACGATGACGAACACCTTTTGAGGGTCGGCGAATCCATGAGCTTACCAGAAGGCTTCACTCTCACGGTCCAGGAGATTGATGTAGACGGTGAGGAAGCATGGTTCACAATCTCCCAGGATGGCGAACAGTTGGATGACGAAGTAGTTACAACAGATTCAGCACAAGGCGATCCGTATTTCGTTTATGAAGATGATCTGAACGACGACGGTGATGACGACGATGTGGTCATGAATTTCACAGTCGAGACGGTTTTCGCAGGTATGAACACCAATCTGGTCAAGATCAAAAATATGGATTTGATTTCCCGGAATGCTCTGAATATTGAAAACAATGACAAAGATTTGTATGACGGCTTTGAAACAAAGGTTGATCCAGATAAAATCACAATAAAATTGGAAGATACGGATGATGAGATCAGTCTTTCATCTGATGGTGTAAAAGAGATATTTGAAGACAGGATATCAGTCCGGGTCAATGACGATGATGATTTCGCTGCAGCTGTGAAAACAGTAATCATCGGCGGCCCAGGACCAACCGCAACCGCAACTGCAACTGCAACACCAACAGGAAATGTTACAGCTGAACCAACTGGAAATGCAACTGTAGACGGAACTGCAGCACCTACTGCTGATGTTGACACGACCGAAACCCCAACACCTGAGCCCACCGATGATGAGGTGCCTGGATTTGAGGCTGTGTTCGCTATAGCAGGTCTGCTTGCAGTGGCTTATCTGGTACTGAGACAGCGCGAATAAATCAACAATACAGATGAAGGGATGTTTTTTTTAATCCCTTCAATTTCTTTTTTTTTACTAAATTCAATCGTCAACATTAATCAATTATAACAAGTGGAATCTTTATGTATAATCCAAAAAAAACAGTAGCTTCTATTCTATTAATTTCAATTATACTATTTTCTGGCTGTATTGAAGATACAGATACTGAGATCATTGACAATTTAGATAATACTTCATCAGGTATAGAACAGGACAATTTTAGCCTTGATTCAATGGTCATGGTTGAGAATTTACCTTCTGGATATGAATATTTAGGATCACCTCCAATCAATGATTATAATGAATTTTCTGAACAGATCATTGAATCAAAGGAAGGTGCTTATCGGGATGAAGATAATTTCGATGTGTTTTTAGATATTATTGAACTGGATTCAGACTCATCAGCAACTGAATTTATTTTAAACTACAAATCCCAGTATGAACAGTTATCTACGGGTGATCGTTTTACCAATGTCAATTTCAATGGACATACCGGCACAAGAATAAAGACTTACACATATAGGGCTGGAAATCAATTACCCAAATACCAGATCATCTGGAATAATGGTAACATCGTTTTCATTGTCAGAAGTAATTCCAATCTTGACCAGATTGGTGTTCATACCTGCGAAAACCGTCTCGACTGTGAAATTCATGACCACATCGTCGTCATCACCGTCGTCGTTCAGATCATCTTCATAAACGAAATACGGATCGCCTTGTGCTGAATCTGTTGTAACTACTTCGTCATCCAACTGTTCGCCATCCTGGGAGATTGTGAACCATGCTTCCTCACCGTCTACATCAATCTCCTGGACCGTGAGAGTGAAGCCTTCTGGTAAGCTCATGGAT
>Ga0255408_1022_pt1 | contig 19263 bp, 19 predicted proteins | sample ANMaggSeSYBR01H6_FD_182128 | JGI IMG/M metagenome (GOLD analysis project Ga0255408, IMG submission 182128) | Sediment cell enrichment communities from methane seep in Santa Monica Basin, California, United Staets - ANME aggregate JGI... | ecosystem: Environmental > Aquatic > Marine > Cold seeps >... | reverse complement strand
CTATTTTCGTGCCCATTTTTGCCGATAAAAGCCAAAAAAACAAAAAACGATAGGATGGGGCATGCATCCACGCCATGATGCCCCGTTTTTTAAGTTGTGCCATTTGGCCAGTACTCCTTAAAGATAGAGTGGTGTGGACGGGGCTGCGAAGTTCTTTCCTTTTATTCCAAGCTGCCGCATCCACAAAATCTCCGCTTCCAGGTCCGGATAATTAAGATGCATGGCCCCCAGTAGAATAATATCAAGATCATCCTTACAGACGCCCGATATCCAGTTATTGATGCTTTCTACCTGGTCAGGACGGGTGGCAACTAAGAGGAAGACCTGTCTGTCCTGCCGGTTGATGTGGTGGAGGGGTTCTGGAAAGGGGACTGTGACCTGCGCTCTGTTATGGATGAGGTCTATGATACTTCGTCCCGGCTGCCGGGGTCAAAGGTGGGGGAGATACTAGTGTATGTGGGGCTGGAGTGATGTAATGGGTTGATCGGAGGGGCTGCGGTCCTGCTGGTGGCCAATGGGATGATCAGGACGGCAAAGCAGCTGCCGGAAGTGTCAAGGACTGCGGTGTGGGGCAGGGCTGCACTCTGCCTGGCTGGGGCTTCCTGCGATTGGTGGGGTAGCAATATCGAAAAATTAATAGGACAAATCACATATTGTTAAATGTGGTTGAAATCTCCTATAGAAGGTATTTCAGTTCATAATATGTATAAATCTAATATGAAATATACCTGAAAACACTATATGCCGACCTCGTTACATTTGTATGGGGGTATACCGTTACTTCGTTGATCGCAGGGATTAATGACCGAGGTCGGGTTGGTTGTATAGTCGAAAGGATCTTATGGGGGGAGTGGGCGCAATGTAAATATATATCTGAATCGTTGGTATATACAAAATATCACAGATGTATTAGAGTTTTAGGAAAATATATATAATATTTATTTGAGTGAAAGGTTTAGGAAAGTAATTTCAAAAAATTTAGGAGCAATACCATAAACTAAGGGGAATAATATGATGAAACAATTTAAAGTCATAGTTGAGAAACATCCTGATGGTTATGTGGCTTATCCACTAGGCTTCAAAGGTATAATTATTGGTGAAGGCGACACTTATGAGGAAGCATTAGCTGATGTAAAATCAGCTATTCACTTCCATATCGAAACTTTTGGTCAAGAGGTTCTTGAGGTTGAGTCACCTATACTCGAAGCCTTTGTAGCCGAAGCTGGAGTAGCCATCTAATGACAAAGTTTCCAGTTGATGCTCCAAAAAGGAGAGTCATCAAGGCATTTGAACTTCTGGGATTTTGCCTTGTCCGAGAACGAGAACATATTGCGATGGTTCGTGAAAATCCTGATGACACACGGACTCCCTTGACGATGCCTAATCATACTTGAATCAAAGGCTCAACTTTGAGAACGATTTGCACACAAGCAAGTATCCCACGAAACGACTTCCTTAAGGCTTATGAGCAAACTTGAAAAATGCTACAGTTTATAAAAGAGTACATTTAGCTTTGTACCTTCCGGTATAGAGTGTATTGCTTTCAGTTATAAATTAGCAAAAATCGGAAATGATATCCGAACTTTTTGTCATTTATGTACAACACGCACTTATCCACCCCATTTCTATCCAAGCTCATCCCACCCTCCGACCTCCAACCCGTGGATGCTCTGGACTTGCAGTCCGGTGGTGGCATGGTCAGGGCCATGAAGTTTTATTCCTTTTATTCCAGGCTGCCGCATCCACAGAATGTCCGCTTCCGAGTCCGGATGTTCAGGATGCATGGCCCCCAGTGGAATAATACCGGGATAATCCTTACAGATGCCCGACATCCAGCTATTGATGCTTTCTACCTGGTCAGGACGGGTGGCAACTGAGAGTAAGACCTGGATATCTTGCCTGTTGATGTGGTAGAGGAGTACTGGAAATGGGGCTGTGACCTGCGCTCTATTGTGGATGAGGTCTATGATACTTCGTCCCGGCTGCCGGGGTCAAAGATGGGAGAGATACTGGTGAATGTGGGGCTAGAGTGAGTTGAAATTGATAGATCGGAGGTGCTCCGGTCCTGCTGTTGACCAATGGGATAATCAGGACGGCAAAGCAGCTGCCGGAAGTGTTAAGCTCACTTTCCGCACGTCTTTCATCAAACATAGTATTTTTCACATTCTTTTCCCATCAGACTCAAAATATCCCATAATTCATCAGTCATATTTGCCACCCTTTTCTCAACAATTCCATCAAGTAAAATTGTTAATTCTGTAATCCCTCTAAACAAGAAAAAAACCCACCTCATTGTTGGACTTTGTGTAGGCTTCTTAACCTGATTCCTTACAAATTTATTAGTATCTTTCAACCCCTTCCTCAATTTCCATTGAGCAATTGAATAAAGGAACAAGCATAGTACCATTATCATTGACAATGCTTCAATTCTACTTTCTTTCTTCAAATACACCTCCGAAACATGAAAGCTCTTATCTTTCAGAAACCTAAACCCGGCTCAATATTTCCCTGACTTTTGTAATACGACAATATTTCCTCAAATGTAAGATCGAGATCATTGGTTGCCAGAATAAATCTCCCAAGTTTTTCACGTTTCTGTGCAATTACACTTACTTTCCGCACATCTCGTTTGGCTTTAAATCGTATTTATTCCTGTTGAAATAAAATCAAGAATATTCAGTATAAACACTCTGAGGTATCTTTAATAAATCCAAAACAAGCGCCTGGACATCATTCAGTTTTGGGTTGAACGATTTAACCAGTACTCCATTATCAGTAAGATGATGACGCTGCATATTGTTGAATAGATTCAACACTTTATCCGTAGTAGGTGAGATGCATTGACGCTTTTCAGGATATATTGGAATTCCTTCTAATCCAGCCTTTTTCATGTTTAATCTAATTTCGCGTTCAATCAGTGACTGAACTAAAAGGGCAATGAAAAAGACAAATAGCAAAGCTTCAACACGAGTGATGTTTTTCAAGAGAACAGGCGCTATACCATATACTGTCTTAAACTGCTCATGACGCTTCTCAAGCTTTGGTTGATACTTGTATTTCTCCAAGATCTCCTTGAGCGAGATATCGTCACAATTCGTAATCAACGGAAACATACCATCGCTGCAAGCGTCGGCTTTCACGTTTGAATTATTGATTTCCCAGTTAACCTGGAAATGGGTACGCTTAACAGCCATATATTTAGTATTGGGTCCCGGACGGCCCCTTTTTTCCTGCTTATGGGTTGTCTCGATCGTTTCAACTATATCCGGGTCGACCCAACGATTTGCACCCACATTTTCTACAATTTTTTCCGCCTCACTTGATACTGTTTCTTTTGTTTTCAGTCGGCATCGATTGCTTTGAAGTCGCTTCTGTAATCCCTTCAAACCTGATATCGCCTTGTTTATTGTGTTTTGCCGACTTTTCTGATCATGCCTGGTCTTTATAGAACTCCACACCCATGCAATCCTGAATCCCTCTTTTGACGGTATAGGTGATTCCACCATTCGCCATGTTTCAGGTGTGTCATTCTTCTTTCTTGTATCTTGAACTCTACAAACTTCATCGCATGACACTTTGTTATCGATAATATGTTCTCTGAACCATTTATCTTCACTCCTTGTACGTGGCATAACCGTAATAAAAAAGCCATCCTCCCCCTCAATGTATCTCATTGTTTCAGATACACACAACTTACTATCTGCTACATAAATAAAGTCAGGACTTCCTTTTAGTTTTCTGAGTGTATCCCAGGTTTCAACATGTGTTGTATCATCGGTCCTGTTTCCGTCATAACCCTTATAGTGTATAGGAACTGCACCGTCTGATGTAACTGTTAGATCAAAAACAAGTTGTTTTAAATCTGGCCTATGGTCCTTGTTATGGCCGCGAGTGACTTTAAGTGTCACTTTACCTCGCTTTTTGTCTCCATTTGCATCTTCATATCTCCCCTGGAATGTTATTGAAGTTGAATCATTGTGAAATTGGTCCATCTTAAGATCAAACTCGCGGATTGATTTAAGGACAATTTCAGTCATAAGACTTGCTCTGTCAGTGTCGAACAATTTTTCAAGAGCCCTACCAATTCTGTCATCGTTGATATAATCAACTTGTTCAGGCTTGAGATTAAAAAGCCGGGGGTCAAAAAGTGTTATCCAATCTTTGAATCCATAAACCGGCAGACGGCCTATTATAATATTTCTCAAAAGCATGCCAATGGATGTATATGGCATAATGTGGTTGCTTGGGTCAGCATGTGGCATTGCACATTCTATAATCTCATCAAGGCCTAACCTATCGATGAAGTGATTTATGATTGGTAATGCGTCTATTGTTTCTGATTCTAATTCAAGTGATTCCGCATTATTCATATTGTTCACCTTACATGAGCGAATTTGATTTACAATATATTTTCCAAATCAAGAGCAATAATGTCACACTTATTGGGATAATAACCAAAAACTATATAAAGATATCTATAGATATCTAGAACTGTGAGACAAATAAAAATAATGACGGAAAATCTAGTTCTAAGCGAAAGCGTTGAAATCGTATATGAAAAGAAGATTACACCTTTTGGAACATCGGCAAAGATTGATGCCCCTAAAAAATATAGGGGTTGGAGAGCATACGTCATTATTGTAAAAGACTAATCACTTTATGTAGTCCCACAGCCGGAAATTGGTTTAACTTAAATACGATTATAACGGTTTTGAGATGTGCGGAAAGTAAGTTTTTCTTGACGTATCGGAAAGATTATACTTCCCCTTTGGATTAGAATATGCGAACGAGTGAGCATTTTCCCGTAAATATCAAGCAGTAGACGAACAGGTTATATTTTATCAGGTATTACCCTCCACACAATGCGCATATCCTACCTTGCCCTGTCAGATACACGATGTACAGTGCAGATACCGGGTTGCAACTTCAATTGCCGGGGCTGTTTCAGTAACCAACGGCACAACGGCGGCGTAGAAGTATCTGCGGCCCGTATAGCCGGACACATCCCCCCAGGAAATGAAGTAATGCTGGCAGGAGGCGAACCCACCCTTTACAGGCAGGAATTGCTGTCACTTATACATGAACTGGACGGGAAAAAGGTAATCCTGTCCACAAACGGATACCTGCTGGACAGGTCACTACTGGAGGACCTTGACGGCATCACCGTACACATTGACCTGAAAGCCCTTGACCCAAAACTTCACAGGTGGTATACAGGAAAAGATAACGCTACTGTGCTTGCGGCAGTACGGATGCTCCATGACCTTGATTTCGATTTTGAAGTGAGCACGGTCTATATTCCAGGAATTGTGGAGACCATGGAGATAGAGAATATAGCCCGCTTCCTGTCAGGGGTCGGGGACATCAGGTACAAGATCATGAGGTATGTACCAGCCAATAATTTTTCAAGCAGACCCGGAGTGCAGGAGATACAGGATGCAGGAGATACGGCACGCAAGTATCTCGGGAATGTTTCCAGTTCCATTGAGAACAGGAGCCATCCAGTTGATCGAAAAATTGTAAATATCTTTTGAATAGCAGGAATTTCCCAGGCAATCCAGATTACTTTCACCCCGCTCTTGGCTCGAGTATATTTACTCAAAGCCCAATTATTGATCGTACAATAAACAAGCGGGAAGGATTTGGATAAAACACCCCCTCGTATCCGTCATACAATCCTTCCCCCATCCCCCTATTTTTATAACATATGGGAAAGCATAAACGCATATCGATATAGGTAATTTTCTTACTTCCAATCAAATCTTTTAACAGGATTTACAGGATTGGATCATATCCTGTCAGTCCTGTCCGAAATTTCTATTTTCTTGTACTGCATAAAGTATAACTTTGTGTACTTGAATTAATCTGGATGTAGCGAGGATTTTCTCGTTCATAGTGTCTTACCTTTTCAATGATGAATTTATTTCAATAACTTTATCAAAAGCTATTGATGCTTCTTCAAACCGTCCTAAATTCCTAAGAGCAGCGCCCTTGTTATACCATGCTTCTGCAAATTGAGGATTTATTTCAATGGCTTTATCAAAAGATATTAATGCTTCTTCAAACCGTCCTAAATTCCCAAGAGTAACGCCCTTGTTTATCCATGCCCCTACATGCTGAGGATTTATTTCAATGGCTTTATCATAAGCTATTAATGCTTCTTCAAATCGTCCTAAATTCCCAAGAGCAGTGCCCTTGTTATACCATGCTTCTGCAAATTGAGGATTTATTTCAATGGCTTTTTCAGAAGCTATTAATGCTTCTTCAAACCGTCCTAAATTCCTAAGAGCAGCGCCCTTGTTTATCCATGCCCCTACATGTTGAGGATTTATTTCAATGGCTTTATCAAAAGCTATTAATGCTTCTTCAAACCGTCCTAAATTCCCAAGAGCAGCGCCCTTGCTGTTCCATGCCTCTGCAAATTGAGGATTTATTTCAATGGCTTTATCATAAGCTATTAATGCTTCTTCAAATCGTCCTAAATTCCTAAGAGTAATGCCCTTGTTATACCATGCCTCTGCAAATTGAGGATTTATTTCAATGGCTTTTTCAGAAGCTAATAATGCTTCTTCAAACCGTCCTAAATTCCTAAGAGTAACGCCCTTGTTATACCATGCCTCTGCAAATTGAGGATTTATTTCAATGGCTTTATCATAAGCTATTGATGCTTCTTCAAATCGTCCTAAATTCCCAAGAGCAGTGCCCTTGTTGCTCCATGTCTTTGCAAATTGAAGATTTATTTCAATGGCTTTATTAAAAGCTATTAATGCTTCTTCAAATCGTCCTAAATTCCCAAGAGCAGTGCCCTTGTTGTTCCATGCCTCTGCAAATTGAGGATTTATTTCAATGGCTTTATTGTAAGTTTCTATGGCTTCATTTGAATTATTTTCACGTTGATGACTGGTACCAATATAAAAAAGAATAACGGAGTCAAGGTCATAATTTCGGATTGCTTTAAAAAATTTAACCGCTGAAACATAATCAGAATTGATATATCTTTCGAATGCACAGATGGTATATATTGTTGAAGACACATTTTTTGTTAATGATTCAGTTAGTTCAATTGGTTCCGTGAATCTGGTGAATGTGACTGTTTCGATAATTAGATTATTTTCGGTTTTATCATTTAAGATTGAGAACTCTGAAAGTGTATTATTTATACTTATCAATGGGAGAATATAACATATTACTTCTTCTATACCCCCGGGGGTCTCAAATGTTTCCCCATATACGACCAAATGTGCTCCTACTTTCTTACCCTGAAATTTCGCATCTTCAATATCATAAAGAGGTTCATCTAACATTATAATATCTAGTTTGAGATCTTTCTCTGCCTCTAATCTTTCCTTAAAATCTCTTGCAGTATTAACATTAGACCCTATGTTCCCATATTTGTCAGTATAATAAAATGGTGAGATTGCTACTACTATTTGATTTTCCGAAGGCTCGGGGAAATAATAGCGATCATAGATATAAAATAGTCCACTAAAAAGAATTAGTAATAACAAGGTTATAATAAGCAAATAATTTATATTTTTACGATTTAGCTTAATCCGTTCATAAATGGATTTTTTATTAATACAATAAATCGAAATTATTACAAGAAAGATTAATAAAAACAATATATTATATGGATAATGAAATTTTGATGCTATCGAATGTAATAAGTCAAAAGAAATCAATTATTCCTCCCTATTTTTCTGGAAATTCAAATTATGCAATATTAGTATATTTTGAATTTGAATTAGTTAATTCATTGTACATATTATTAATATTGATTTCACTATCAAATTATACGCTTTATAAAAGTCTGAAGTAGTTTTTATAAATTTCTATATTCCCTTAGCGAGCATGAATCAGCCATTTTGCAGCTACCAAACCCCGTACTTAAGACAAAGCCTGTATTTTTTTGCATTTGGTTTTTCTTGACTTCGACTCCCGCTCCCATCCATATTTCAATTTCTGATATTTATCCCTTCAATAAACCCCTGTACGATTTATCGATCAGGTCATCTACCTGGATACCATATTCCCGTGCCATCAGTATCCCCAACACCTCAATACTGAACAGCCCCCTTTTTTCATTACGGCTCTTATTGATCTCGGCAATGATCTTCTGCTTTTCAAGACCTGTATTGATCATAATGCGTTCAATGATCTGCTCGAACACCTCTTTCTTCTGGAACCCGGATACATCGGGCTTAAAACCCATAGGTATCTGTACGTCATTGATACCGAACTGTGCCTTGAGCATGTCTCCTTCCCTGGAAATAATACCCTTTTCAATGGCTGAATTGATAAAATCTCTGGCAGTATCCGGTTTGAACCAGCCCAGGTCCATTGAAAGAGCCATGACAAACTCGGTCTCCTTAATGGTATCTGTCCCTTTGCGTTTAAAAGGCATGGCAGCGGTAAACAACAATTCAGTCATTGCAATCCCTACTCTACACCTTTTTCGGAAATAGTAAGCTCCACAGACTGTCCCTCGGCCCTTGACCTGTGCTTGATCAGGATAGCCCTGCGCTTATCCCGGCCTGCTCGTTCCATCTTGATAATAGTCTTTGACAGATGTTCGCTGAGATTGCCGCCCAAAGGCTGCAATTCTCCGCTATCCACGTCAGTATATACCTGGTTTGTGATCACCACAACCATGTTGAACTTCCTTGCCAGCCTGTGAAGACCTGCCAGCATCTCGACCAGTTGCCGCCTGATGTGTACATTCCCGTTATCATCCGGAACCAGGCCCATCCGGTAGAAAAGTGTGGCTGAGTCCACGATGATCAGCCCGATACCGGTACCTGCCAGTTTTTCAACATCCGTGATCGCAGAATACTGCTGATGAAAATCAGCAGGTTCGTAGATGATAAGGTCCTTTGCCAGTTCCCTTGCATCACTACCCGCTATCTGGCTGAAGCGTTCAGCAGAAAAGCCATCAGTGTCGATTATCACTACCCGCTTCCCGGTCCTTATACACTCCACAGCAAGCTGCATACATATATTGGTCTTACCGGTCGCAGAAGCACCATATATCTGTGTGATAATACCGTGTTCGAACCCACCTCCCAGCAGGTCGTCAAGGTTCACGCTTCCCGATTGCATGCGTTTATCAATGGCCATGTTCTTTTCATTATCAGTATCTGCCATCAGGGTGAATGCTCCGTTCGTATTATTAGTATTGTTAATATTATGTTCACAGGTCATTTATTGTCAATACAGAGATGTTATCCTTTTCCCATTTATTGAGCGGTTGACTATCACTGTCGGGTATGCTTGTCAGTATCCACCCTTGCCTGACATCCAGCGCTTCCATAAACAGTTTCATAGGCAATACATTATCATCCGAGGGGGCATCAATGTATTTTAATAACACTCCGTCATCTTCCTGCACTGCCATGGCATCAAAGCTATAAGGCAGACCTGCCGCCTCCACGAACTGCACATCACGGTATATATCATGTTGCTTTAGCCTGCTAAGTGCCAGTTCAACCAATTCCCTGGGCGATTCGCCAACTATTATCCGGTCAGACGGTATCGGTCTTCCGGATCCATCGGTTTTAGCCGTGACCTTTTGCGGAAGATCGAATATCTCCTGGAAGAACGTCCCCGGATCTATCCTGACATAGGTCTCATCTGCTATCAGGTAAACTGAAAGTATATCATCCAGGGTATCAGGGGTAATGCTGCCGTCATCCAGGATGTTGTCCTTTATCCTGTCTGTGAATTCATCCTTAAAATCCTTGATCTCGATTATGGGTATCCTGGCTGCAAGCCGTCTGTGCGGACCTCTGTCATAGATCTTGAACCCGAAATCCCTATCTATCTCATCCTTTATGCTGCTGATTATCACAGGCGATCTGGTCCTGTCCCCAACCAGGTCTTCCACCAGGCTGCTGTCAACCTTTACTGACTTCTTACTGCCGATAAGCAGCAGTGAATCAATGTAGCGTATATCCTCGATATCCAGGCTGGCAAGCACATCCTTTACATCCTGTATTACATCTGGTTCTTGTGTAAAGGTCCTGAATACCAGTATCCACTCATTACCAGTTCTTACAGTCCTGGACTGCCCTATTTCACTTACTGCATCATACAGGCCATTGTAGGTATTGTCGTTCAAACCAAACACCATTCACAAAATGAAACTTTATGTTATTGTATTTCTATAGTGATATTCAATTGTATTGAAATAGTTTGTCAAATTATAGTATAGCAGGGGAAAACATACGTCGGTTTTTGGTTGATACAAATCAAATACCAGAACACCAGGAACGCAAATCGTGAGACGATCATTATAGACGAAAACAACTGGATATATCTGAATATATCCGGACATGAAGGATATTACGGCGTTATTCCAGAAATTATGAATTCGGCATATTATTTATCTGATAAAAATCATTAAACCTTAAATGTCGTACCAGGAATACCTTGCTGCAAGGGACACCGTAACCACTATCGGTCAGCCTGTTATTTCTGTTATTTTCATCTTTTCGCTCGCTCTTGGTATTATTGCTATCTACCACATGCTTTCAAACGACAGTCGCGCCTTCAGGTTGGCATCACAGTTAAGGGAGATCAATACGGCACTGCTGGTCATAGGATTTATTATCATTGCCTGGTTCCACCTGCGCATCTACCAGACCATAGAACTGGTCTACCCGCCTGAACTGGCAAATTATATGGCCAGTACCATGGGTATCAGTGCAACGTCCCTGAGATTTGCCGTGCCCCTATGGATAGAAACCGAAAAATTATATTTCTGGACCCTGTGCCTGTCCATTTTCCTTGCAGTAACCAATTACCGCTATGATTTCATAAAGACAAAAATAACAGCACTGTTCTCATCAAGCCTGAACATCATGCTTGCAGCCTTTGGCATACTAACATATTATACCTCTAACCCGTTCAGGGAACCCCTGCCCGGCCTGCATTCTGAGATAACAGGCTGGTACCAGGCCGCAGGTGTAGGCGACCCCAATGTGTTATACGGTGCACTGTACCAGTTGTATTTCCGCATCATATATTTCTACAATTCAGAGTATATGTGGACCCATCCGCCGATGCTCTTTATCGCATATGCATCCCTGGTGGTCACCTTTGTGGGCTGTGTGTTCATGCTGTTTCGGCGCGAAAAGATATTTGACCGCATTTCATACAGCCATGCCAAGGTCGGGTACTTACTGCTTACAGTGGGAATGCTCATCGGCTACCCCTGGGCTGTGGTGGCATGGGAGGGGACGGACTGGTGGTGGGACCCAAAGATCAATGGCAGCATCATGATGTGGGTACTGTACAGTGCGTACCTGCACACACGGATATACCTGAAGCGGCGCAATATGTGGCAGGCCACTGCCATACTTGGTATTATCTGTTTCCTGTCACTGGTGTTCACATACCTGCTGACATACATTGCGCCAGGGATACATGCCATAACACAATGAAGAGGAAAGTGGAAGACTGGAAGAGTTAGAAGAATGGAAGCGGGATGAAAGGAAGAGTAGAAGACTGAAAAAGGAGAATAGGAGAAAAGAAGATGACGCTGGAATTAAATATTAAACCAAAGACCTATGACTTTTACCTGATGATCCTCACATCAGCGGTGCTGGCGTTGATCGGGTTGGTGTGCCTGTACGGTATAGGCTATTATACGTACACCAACGAGACTGCACCCCAGTGGACCCAGACCCAAATGTACGGTGATTATATCGACAGCATGAACCAGCTTATTTACCCGTTCGTCGTGCTGCTGCTGGTGGCACTGGGACTGTGTATACCCAAACGGATAGTGCCCAGGCAGTCGCTCCTGGCCGCGGGAACCGGCATACTGGTAGCTACTTTCTTTATAGCACTAATTACCAACATAGGCACCAGCCTGGCATTCCTGCTTGCCATCTCAATAGTGGTACAGGCAGCGGTTATGGTATTGACCATGTTGGGGCGGGGCGGGCTGACCTATGAGCGGGAAGGGTATTTTGTCCGGACCGGCTCGTCCATGCTGCACCTGGGCACAGTAATATTTGTATTCGATTTCGTTAGCATGCGCAGCAGCGAGCTTCATATTCCAGTGTTCTGGGTGGCAACCATCCTGATAACCGTGGGTACGGTGCTGTCGTTCTATCCGGGCGAGGTCGGAAGCATTGCCAGGTTACTGCGATCGGGCGGCAGGAGTTCCTGAAGTGCTGTGCCGCTGTTTTTGGCTGTTCGAATACAATATATAGTATCCTGTACAATGTAATTATGGGGCCAGATATGAACAGGACACTGACGTTCGGGGGCAGGACGCAGGAACCGGATATTCGCATGCTGTCTGATATTGAAGCTGTCCTGCTTGACAGGGAGATACTCAGGGGCGGGGACAGGGAACTCTATTATATGTACCGGGACCTGGCACTGAGCCGCCGCGATCGTGAGACCATGCTCGAACACGGCCTGCGCTATGATATCACCATTATCCCCCCAGCCATGCTGGGCAGGGAATATGTGAAGACCGTGGGACATTACCACCCTGCTGTGCCCGGCACTGACATATCGTATCCGGAAGTGTACGAGGTACTCGCTGGCGAGGGGCATTACCTGCTGCAAAAGCGCACCGGCGGCGGTTCGGTGATCGATGTAGTGCTGGTACGGGCATCGGTCGGAGATAAAGTGATCATTCCGCCGGACTACGGCCATGTTACCATCAATACCAGCAATAAGGAACTAAAGATGGCAAACTGGGTGTCCAGGGAGTTCGCATCTGTATATGAGCCATACGTGGATCTGCATGGTGCGGCCTACTATCTGACAGAGGATGGTTTTGTTGCCAACCCTGGTTACAGGGATGTGCCTGAGGTCAGGGAGGTAAAGCCCAAGAGTTTCAGTGACGTGGGGCTGGCCCGGGGTAGGGAGATCTACGGGCTCGTGAAGGATTTGGGTAAGCTGGATTTCCTTAACAGGCCGCAGGAGTTCGGGTGGTTGTTCGAGGATGTGCTTTAAGCAGCTGCTGGTTAATGTGATGTATGGCGACACGAATATGATATTTCAAGGCTGAGGTAGAAAAACAAAGTTTTTTGAGGGAGCAAATCATAGGATATAATAGTAATCGCAAATTATTAACAAAATATGGCAGGTGAGATAATACGGGTTATACATGTATATTTTTAGTAGGTTCACGCTGCACAGCAAGTGCAAGTCATTATTTTCCAGATGAGGCACACATGAAGAAATACTGCAATAGCCTTAATGCTCAAAATTGCCCTATCGTGCTGGTGTACGTAACAAAACCTGGTGCTTTTACTGACGGATGGTAGCACAATTCAAGCGCTATTTAGAACATTTTATTTATTTATACCGCTTATCAGTTATTTGATCATCATGTGTGAATTAACTGCTATTCTAATTAACGGGAAGGATAAAACAACATTAATGGAAGATGTTGTACGGTTGGCTGTGGATGGAAATGAGATCACTATCACAGGAATTTTTGGAGATACCATGACCTTACCCGGACGGATATTGCGCGTGGATATGACGAAAAATGAAGCATTGATAGAAAATATTGATTAAAATACATCAAAAAAATGACCACAACTATAACAAAAATGAGGGGATAATAAAATGTCAAAAGCAAAGATAGCTATTAATGGATACGGTACCATCGGAAAGCGAGTAGGAGATGCAGTTTCTGCCCAGGATGATATGGAGATAGTGGGTGTAGTGAAAACCCGCCCGTCATTTGAAGCTAAACTGGCAGTAGACAGGAGTTTTGACCTGTATGCATCAACTTCCGATAAGATAGAAGCCTTTAGCAAGGCAGGCATTGAAGTTTCGGGTACACTGGACGAGCTACTTGGTAAGGCAGACCTGGTAGTAGACTGCACCCCCGGCAAAGTAGGTGCCACATACAAGGACCTGTATGTGAAACATGGTGTAAAGGCTATCTGGCAGGGCGGTGAAGACCATGAACTGGCAGGATTTAGTTTCAACTCGGAAGCCAATTATGATGATGCCATTGGCAGGGACCTGACCCGCGTGGTCAGTTGCAACACCACTGGACTGACCAGGGCACTATATCCCCTGGACAAGGAATTCGGTGTTAAGAAGTCCAGGGTCACCTTGATGCGAAGGGGGGCAGACCCGGGAAATATCAAGAGCGGCCCGATAAACGCTATTGTACCCAATCCTATCAGCTTACCCAGCCATCACGGGCCGGATCTGAATTCGATCCTGCCGCATCTCGAAATTGCTACGGTGGCTGTGAAACTGTCCACCACTATCATGCATTTCCATGCACTGAATGTTGAGCTGGAAAAAGATTTTGAGCCGCAGGATATCATTGACCTGTATGCCGGCAGGCCCCGTATCAGGTTCGTATCGGGTGAAGATAACATCAATAGTACGGCAGAGGTCATGGAACTGGCAAGGGACCTGGGACGCAGCCGCAGCGATATGTTCGAGAATGTGATATGGAAGGATAGTATCAGCAAGTACCACGGCGAACTGTATTTCTTCCAGGCCATCCACCAGGAGTCGGATGTTGTGCCTGAGAATGTGGATGCGATCCGGGCCATGTGTGAACTGGAATCAGATGGGGCAAAGTCCATAGCAAGTACCAACAAGGCCATGGGGATAGGTATATAGGCCTATTATCCCCTGTTTTCTTTTAATTTTTGTAACTATTCAGCCTTCCTTTAGACCGGATGCCGATGACGAAAATCAGCTTATTTGTGTCTATGGTGATACATTTTTTAGTTTTTAATACTGAGTCTAAGTCCATCGATTCCAAAGGCATTTGACAATTGTGTGCAATTATCTATTTGTGGACTATTCAGTCTACCGATAACGTTTATGTATGGCTAAATAGTTACTAATTTTTTTTGTATCCCGCCCCTCAATTGTCAACCACTGACTAAATATAGGTTGACAATCAATCATAGGCCATGGCACAATATGTTAATGTAAAACCAATGATCTATGCTTCGCTTTTTGCAGCCCTGGCAGCAGTCGGTGCATTCATTAAGATACCCATCCCCATAAGTCCTGTCCCCATTACCCTCCAGGTATTTTTTGTACTGCTCGCAGGACTGGTACTGGGCAGTCGGTGGGGTGGTACCAGTATGTTAGTGTATGTACTACTGGGGATCATCGGAATTCCTGTATTCTCAGGAGGTTCGGCAGGTATAGGCGTCCTGATGGGACCAACCGGAGGGTATCTTATAGGATTCATTGCAGGTGCGTTCATTGTAGGACTGATCCATGAAAGATCCAATAAAGGTATTCCTGCCGCAGTTGCAGCCATGATTGCAGGTCTTACAGTGATCTACCTGTCAGGCGTGGCACAATTATCCATTGCAGCAGACATGCCGCTACAGCAGGCTGTAGTAATCGGGGTACTTCCCTTTTTAGTAGGGGATGTTATCAAAATGGCAGCAGCCTTGATCATAGTAGAAAAAGTAAAACCCCTTATCGTGCTCAATGATCGAACTTAAAGATGTATATTTTTCCTATCCTTCCGGAGCGGTTCTGGAAGGTATTGACCTTACAGTCAAAAAAGGAGAATATGTCGGTATAATGGGCCATAATGGCTCTGGAAAGACCACCCTTGCCAGGCTTATTACAGGTCTGCTGCTTCCTGGCAAGGGACATGTTAGAGTGAACAAAATATTTACTACGGACAGTGAGAGGCTGCTTGATATCAGAAGGTCAACAGGTATGGTATTCCAGGATCCTGATGCCCAGGCCATTGGGGAGACCATGGAAGAGGACCTGGTCTTTGGTCTGGAAAACCTGGGACTGCCCGTGCCTGAAATCAATACGAGGATTGAAAAATACCTGGACCTGCTTGGGATACGGGAATTACGACACCGTAACATCAGGACACTGAGCGGTGGGCAAAAACAACTGGTAAACCTTGCAGCGGTCATGGTCATGGAGCCGGAGTGCATCATCCTTGATGAACCTGTTTCCATGGTGGATGCCAGATGCAGGAAAATTATTCTACAACACATAGCCAGGTTGAACCACGAAGGTACTGCCATTGTACATATCACCCACGACCCGGAAGAACTGATCCGGTGCCACAGGCTCATTGTGCTTTCCCTGTGCGGGATAACGAACCAGGGAACGCCCCGTGAGGTATTCGGCCAGTTGCTGGATGAAAAGAAAATGGATGTCCCTGCACCTTATGCCATATCAAGGAAATTGGGACTGCCACTTGCCCTGACCACAGAAGCTCTACTGGAGGAATTATGTCGATCGAGATCAGGCAACTGACCCACATATATGATGCCGGTACTCCCCAGGAGACCATAGCGCTGGATAGGATAGACCTTACCATAAGCAAAGGTACTGTCTTCGGGCTGGTGGGAGGTATCGGTTCTGGGAAATCCACACTGGCCTCCCTGATGGCAGGTCTTGAAACTCCGGCCCACGGTAGTATTACCATTGATGGGGAGCCACCTTATCCGGGCCGGAATGTGGGCATACTGTTCCAGCAGCCAGAAGACTTCTTCTTTGAAAAGACGCTGTTTGAGGACATGGCTTCAGGTCTTTTACACCTGGGTCTCACTGAAGAAGAGGTCAATAAGCGCATCCACTCCACACTGGACCTGCTTGGGCTTGACCACCAGATACTTGACAGGTCGCCTTTCCATCTGAACAGGGGTACGCTGAGACTTGCCGCTTTCGCCACGGTGCTGACAATGAGGCCCGGATATCTCATCCTGGACGAGCCTACAGCCAGCCTGGACCCAAAAAGCAGGAAAAGGTTAGTGGAGGTTATTAAACGCATATCAGGAGATATTGCCATCATCTATATCTCCCACAGGTTACAGGAAGTCGTGGCTGTATCCGAATATCTGGCTGTATTGGAACAGGGAAAGGTGGCCTTTACAGGTACCGTCCCCGGGTATCTGGAATGGGCAACAGGGCAGGACGCATGGGAGTATCTGCCTGTCCTGAACCAGGTCATGTACGGACTGCAACGGATGGGTTTTGATGTGGACCTGAATGTAGCCTGTCTGGAAGATGCACTTGAGCAGATTCGACTATCACTGGAGAGAACATGATCGGGATATATAGTCACGGCAGGTCGTACATGCACCTGCTGGACCCGAGAACGAAACTTGCACTGATGGTGGGGATGAGCCTGCTTATTTATTCTGCACAGCTCCCTGCCCTGGCAGTCCTGCTGGCCCTTGTCCTGCTGCTATCCCGTGCATCCGGGTTACCTTATACAAGGTTAGTACAAGGGCTAAGACCTGTGCTGGTATTTTTTTTGGCCATATTCCTGGCACATCTATTGTTCACACCCGGAGAGCCGCTCATTGAAGGACTGGTAGTTCCCACCGTCGAAGGAGTCACCACGGGTAGTGTCCTGATCCTTAGATTCATCCTGTTGATACTGTATACTTCCATCATGACATATAGCACATCACCATCGGGCCTGAACTATGCTCTTACATTCTTCTTACGGCCTTTCGGTACCTTTGGCACTGATCTGGCTTTTATGACTGGGACGGCAATGACATTGATCCCCGGGCTGTTCAGGGAAAAAGATACCATTACGAAGGCCCAGGCCGCCAGGGGATATAAACCACGGGGGATGAAAGGGTTTACTGCCCTGGTAGTCCCCCTGGTGAACAGGTCGTTGAAAAGGGTTGATGAGCTGTCGGATGCCCTGGAATCGCGGTGTTTTCATTCAAAAAGACGGTATTATTATTACAGGCAAACCCTGGCGAACCGGGATTATGCAGCAGTGGGGATATATGTGGTTCTGGGTTTGATGATATTGTTTTTCCTGTGAGTGGAGATTGACGGGCCTGCGGATGAGTGCGGTTTAGCCAGGTACAGCAGGCATTTTTCAATTACTTTCGTATATCGTTAAGCCATTCGTAAACAGGCTTTATTTGTATTTCTCTATCATCTATTTTCAGTTTACCGGATTCTTTTTCGGTTATTATCAGGCCCTCTTAAAGATTATTGATATGTCAGTAAGTAGTGATCACATCCATCTTTTTATTCAATATCCACCAAAGTATTCCGTAAATTTTATTGCCAAGAGGCTCAAAGGTAGAGCCAGCAGGATATTGTGTCAGGAATTCCCTGAACTGAAGGAATGTTGCAAGAAGAGTTTTTGGGCACCAAGCTGCTATTATGGAAGTGTTGGGCATGGCTGGGAAGTTGTTGAGAAATATATCGCCGGACAAGATAGAAAATCGTGATGCAGAGTATTATAAACAGGCCTTGGACTTAAGTCCGGGGTTATAGTAAATTGAGGTTATGTTTATTCCTTTTTTGTTATCTGTTGAAATAATTCAATCGTTAAAACCTGTAGGTTCTATCACTATTTCAAATCTCCCTTTTCTATCAAATGTTTAGAGTTTATCTGGCATTACCTCTAAGAATATAAATATGTCTAGCGAAATTTGGGAATTCATCTTCAAATTTGTCCTTATATTTCGATAATCCATTAAGAGTCTTCACCAATTCTTTATTTTTTTGGCGATCATCAAACTTTACATCTTTTATAAGTAAGGGATCTGAATCCAAAGCTTCTATTATACAGAGAGCACCAGACTCATCACCAAATTCAAAGGTTTCCGTAATCATTTTTATTTCTTTGATTAAATTTTCCATAGTCATTTTCTCACTACATTTCTTCTATCAAATACAAATAGTAATTTCTTACTCAAAGACTTTGTTAGAAATCATAATTTATTAAGTTTTCTTAATTTGTATCAATTACTCTATATGAGCCAAGGGGACGACCCTCCCATGGCCTGCCCCAGGGGAGGAGGCCGGAGAGACCGGCCTCCTCCTGGACCTGGGGCGAAGCTATTGGATATTGTTAGAGGATTCAAAGGTCGCCTTCATGCTTCAGGCCACCTTTTACAGAATGCACAAAATCCTCATTCCCTGCATTCGGCTATTGTGCGGGATTAAACAGGTCAGGTAAGTAGTAATTCAATCAAACGTTCCGGGCTTATGGGGGGGGACTGGCCCCCCAACGCCCTCCACTTGCACATCATATGGATAGGGGGGCACTTCGTGCCCTGTTCGCCCTCCGGGATGGGAAGTGAGACATTCTTCAGGTTAAGAGCTGCTGGCTACCGGGGCGACCTGGGGAAGAGGAGCATGGGCCGTGAGCCAGGATCTTGGAAACGCGGTATGTAGATATAACATGAAAGCAGATTAAAAAGACAAATGAAGGTCTTTTTGGGCTCAACTAGTACAGATTTGAAAGATGTGCGTGCTGAACTTAGACAGTTCATACCTTCTCTCGAT
>Ga0255408_1020_pt1 | contig 19808 bp, 20 predicted proteins | sample ANMaggSeSYBR01H6_FD_182128 | JGI IMG/M metagenome (GOLD analysis project Ga0255408, IMG submission 182128) | Sediment cell enrichment communities from methane seep in Santa Monica Basin, California, United Staets - ANME aggregate JGI... | ecosystem: Environmental > Aquatic > Marine > Cold seeps >... | reverse complement strand
CTCAAAAGAAAATCGTTGCCATTCTTGAAAAAGCTGAAAAGCTCAAGGGGTGGAGAAGAGAAGCTGATGAGCTGACCGATGAGTTATTGAAAAGCACGTTTTTTGAGATGTTTGGGGACCCGGTGAAGAATCATAATGGATGGGAAAAAAAGAGGTTGAAAGAATTTGGTGAGGTTAAAACAGGTAATACGCCGTCAAGAAAGAATCCAGAATATTATGGTGACTATATTGAGTGGATAAAATCTGATAACATCAATACTCCATATATTTATTTAACAAAAAGTGAAGAAATGCTTTCTGAAGAAGGAGCTAAAATCGGGAGAATTGCACCAAAAGGTTCTGTTTTGGTCACATGCATTGCAGGAAGTCTATCTTGCATAGGCAATATAGGAATTGCTGATAGAGATGTAGGGTTTAATCAACAAATTAATGCAATAATTCCAAATAAAGAAGTAAATAAATTATTTTTATATCATTTAATCTTAATCACAAAAAATTACATACAAAATTATTCTACTAAATCGATGAAAGGGATGTTAAGTAAGAGCACTTTTGAATCGATTGTTTATATATTTCCTCCTACACCTATTCAGAATGAATTTGGAACACTTGCAAAAAAGATTGGGCTTCTTAAAAATAATCAAAACGAATCAAAAGAACAAATTGATAATTTATTTAATTCCCTCATGCAACAAGCCTTTCGTGGGGAATTAACATGATCGGTAATGAAATCGCCACTTCATTTCATCAAATGTTACCCCTACACTTTAATGAAAAACACCAGATTTGCCAAAAGTGTAGGGGTAAGAATGCCCAATTGAGATAATTAAAATAAGAACAAAGGAAAAATGAAAAGGTAAACACAAATGCTAGACCCAACCCTGAAATCCAAGATCAACCAGCTCTGGGACAAATTCTGGAGCGGCGGCATCTCAAACCCCCTCCAGGCCATAGAGCAGATGTCCTACCTCTTATTCATGAAACGCCTTGAAGACGAAGACATCGCACGGGAACAGGATGCACAGCTACCAGGCAAACCCTATCAGTCAATCTTTACAGACAACGCAGAATGCAAATGGTCAAAATGGTCCAACTACCCCGCCGACACCATCTTATACCATGTGCGGGACAAAGTATTCCCCTTCCTGCGCACCCTCGGCGGCGAGGACTCCCTCTACGAAATCTACATGAAAGATGCCGTGTTCGCCATACCCACACCCTCCCTGCTCATCGAGGCAGTGCGCATAATCAACGGCATGCACATCAAAGAGCAGAACAGGGACACCAAAGGCGACATCTACGAATACTTGCTCTCAGAACTAAAAACCGCAGGCAAGAACGGCCAGTTCAGGACACCCCGCCACATAATCAGGATGATGGTGGAACTGGCTAACCCTCGCCTTGGCGATGTCATCTGCGACCCTGCCTGCGGTACTGCCGGTTTCCTGGTCGCTTCCAATGAGCACATCCTGAAAAACAATACCTCACCCGAATTTATCAAAAAGGACGAAGAAGGGAATGAATACAACTTCAAGGGCGACAAGCTCAATCCTGACCAATACGAAGTGCTGCGAGAACATACCCTATACGGCTACGATTTCGACCAGACCATGAGCCGCATTTCCCTCATGAACCTCATGATGCACGGCATCAACAACCCCCACATAAAGCAAATCAACACACTCTCAGCCCGCTATGATGAAGAAAACCATTACACAGTGGTACTGGCCAACCCCCCCTTCAAAGGCAGTATAGATGAATCTGAAATAGGCGGCAAGTTCACGATCAAGACAAAGAAGACCGAGATACTGTTCCTTGAACTTATGTACACCATGCTGCAAAGCGGTGGGCGGTGTTCGGTAATTGTGCCCGACGGAGTGCTGTTCGGCAGTTCAAGGGCGCATAAAGCCATACGGAAGAGACTGCTGGAGGAGTGCAGGCTGGATGCGGTAATCTCCATGCCTTCAGGGGTGTTCAAGCCCTATGCAGGGGTGTCTACCGGTGTGCTCTTCTTTACCAAAGGCGAGCCTACTAAGAAAGTGTGGTTCTATGATATGACTGCAGACGGGTACAGCCTGGATGACAAGCGGACGTTCATTGACGGGAAAGGGGATATTTCTGATATACTTGAGAAATTCGGGAGAAGGGAGAAGGAGACGTATGAAGATCGGAAAGCAAAATGCTTCTTTGTACCGGTTGATGAGATCAAAGAGAATGATTACGATCTGAGCATTTCAAAGTATAAGGAGATTGAATATGAGGAAATCCAGTATGAAAAGCCTGAAGTGATCAAACAGAAAATCCTTGAACTTGAGAGTAAAATCACTAAAACGCTATCTGAATTGGAGATATAACTTGAATAAATATTGAGCTAAACAAACAACCTTGGTCAAATACCCAATGCATGAACCATGAAATAATTCAAGATTAATATAGACACAGATTTCACCGATTACACTGATTTTCATAACAGTTTCTAAACAGTGAAAAAACTACAGCTTCCACTATTTTTGTGCATCGACTTCGCCACTTGCAAACTATGATACTCCCTTTCCTTATATCAATATTGTACTTTACAGCTTGACTGGGTTAGGATTTTTGCCAATTACCTAACATTAATAGGGCAGGGTATTAGCATACCTAATGCCTACTTTAGGAGCACCTAAATATGGGGATGTGTACGTGTATGATAATTATAATTGGTAGAATGGATCGCCTGAAAAAGCAATATGAACGGGTCTGCAAATAATGACCCGAAGCGAACATTTTCACAAAAATGCAATGGATTCTCATAAAAATGGCACAGATTACAACCGTAAAACAACCTTAAAAGGTGAAACTGAATGCGTTTAAACGATACAAATCTTTCACAGATGAAACCAGGGGAACCCGTAAGAATTGTGGATATTGGTGGAGGTCACGGGATCAGGCAGAAACTAAACCTTAGAGGAATCTCTGAGGGCAGTATCGTGCGTGTGATATCCATCAACGGTCCGGTCACCATCGAAGTCGATCGAAATGTCCTTTCGATCGGGCGCGGGATGGCACAAAAGATCAGGGTTACCAGGATGTGATTGGGTGGAAAAGAAATTATCTGAGATGGAATACGAAGAAGAAGGAACCATAACAGACATTGAAGGAACACTACGAAAAAGGGTGGCTGGAATGGGCATCAGGGTTGGCAAGAGGCTGAAGATGATCACAAAACAGCCGGTGAAGGGTCCGGTGGTTGTGGTCGTTGATGAGGCAAACACCTCCCTTGGACTGGACATAGCAGAAAAGATCATTGTGGAGATAAAATCGTGAAAGTCTTGCTGATGGGACACCCGAATGTGGGTAAAAGCGTATTTTTCAACCGTTTGACAGGGGCGAATGTCACCGAGTCGAACTACCCCGGGACCACGGTTGACTTTACGAAAGGATATATGAAGATCGGTGGTGAGGATGCCGAACTGATAGATGTACCAGGTACGTTCTCTCTTGATCCGAAAGATAAAGCAGAAGAGGTTGCTGTGGCAATGCTGCACGAAAATAAGGATGTGAAGGTTATCTGCGTTATCGACGCATCCAAAATAGAACGCGGGGTCTATCTGGCACTGGAAATACTTGAGGAAGGATATCCGATGGTGATCGCACTTAATATGTGGGATGCAGCAGTTGATAAGAATATCCGGATCGATATCAATAACCTGCAGCGGATCCTTGGTGTTCCTGTGGTTCCGACTGTTGCGATCAGCGGCGAAGGGATAAAGGAACTCATATCAAGGCTAAAAGAGGCTAAACCCGTTGAAATCGACGACATTATCAGGAACACGGGAGGCCTAACATGAAACTGACTATTGATCAGCGCTGGGATCTTATCGATAAGATCGCAAAACAAACCATTACATTTGGAGAATACAGGCATACCTTAAAGGATGCGATCGGAGAACTCACGATCAAGCCGTTCACAGGCTTACCCATTGCGATTGCTGTCATGTATGCTTTCTGGAGCGTATTCGGTTCGTTTGCAGGATTTTTCACAGACGGATTCTTTGTCAGACTATTTGATGCGTACTGGCTGCCATGGCTCCAGGAAGTATTCCCAGGACAGGGTGGATGGCTATATGCCATCATGGTCGATGCCGGGGGCATTGAGGGCGGTGAGTTCGTGCTTTCTGATAACTGTCTGGAGTCGTTTGGTGTGCTGACATCGGGCTCATTCGTTGCAATCGGTGTTGTTCTGCCTGCGATAGTCATATTCTACCTGATGCTTGCGCTACTCGAGGATATCGGGTACATGCCGCGGCTTGCTGTCCTCATCGATACTATGCTGCACAAGATAGGTCTGCACGGTTATGCGATCGTGCCAACGATCCTATCGCTCGGGTGCAATGTGCCAGGTGTTACTGCGACAAGAATCCTTGAGACGAAGAAGCAGCGTTTCATCATGATGACCCTCCTTGCCATATTCATCCCATGCGGCGCCCAGATCGGGATTATGCAGGATGTAATCCCGGGTCTTATGGGCTGGATTCTGCTCTATCTGATTATCGGGTACTTCATCTTCGGTTACATCTTAAACAAGATCGTTCCCGGAAAAGCTCCTGAGTTTCTGATCGATGTGCCACCGTACCGGAGACCGATGCTGAGTAATATTGGAAAAAAGGTGTGGGGAAGGATCACAGGATTTTTCAAGGTTGCAATCCCCTTCGTACTGCTCGGCGCTGCCATAGTGGGCGTTCTCTACCAGCTCGGAGTCATCCGATTCCTGGGTGATGCGCTCGCTCCGGTCTTTGTCGGCTGGTTCGGCGTGCCAAAAGAGACTGCAGGTCCGCTCATCGCTGCGTTCCTCAGAAAAGACCTTGCGGTTGCGCAACTTTCTGTAATCGAGATGACCGAGTATCAGATGATCACAGCAGTTGTGCTCGTCTCGATCTACTTCCCGTGCGTTGCAACGTTTGCTATGATGCTGAAAGAGGGCTGGAAAGAGCTGCTTGGAGCAATGGCTGTCCTTGCAGTGGTCGTATTCGCTTATGGTGGACTGATACATCTGATAGGAATACTCCTGGGGGTGGCATAGATGGCTGGGAAATCATCGGTTGCAGCAATCTACTTTGCCATACTTGGAATCGTAACAACGGCATTCGGGATTGCTGACATACTGGTAACAGCAGGGACGAGTGAATTCGCTTACGGGATTCTTGAGATACCGGGTGACATCTTCAGAGGTGGCTGGGGCGGGGTCATCGTACTCTTTGCAGGACTCTTCTACCTTTCAGGCATCAGGAACTTTGATGATATACATCAGTTTTCAAAAATTGTGATGGGCAGCATCCTGATCTGGATCATGGCAGGGTGCGACATCTTTGCGATGATCACTGAATCGATACCGAGCTGGGAAGAAGAGACTGGACCATGGTTCAACACGCTTCCGGACTTTATTTTGGCGTACTCACCGCCTTATGCGCCGGCAGTGTTATTGCTGCCGTTCTCGCTTGTGGTGGTATATTACATCCGCAAAAGGAATCAGGAGATCGAAAGGTGAGAATAGTATGACCGTGATGAAGAAAGTCCTGTCAGGAACTGTGAAAGGAGGTACCACCGACGCACTCGCCAGAGAGCTGGATATGAATAGATCCACTCTCATGGCGATGATCGATTTCCTGGCAAGTGCAGGATATCTGGAAATAACAGGGTTGCAATGTTCTTGCCAGGCTTCGAACCTGTGCGAAAAAAGCTGCGGCTCTAACAGCGGTTCGCAAACAAAGATGTATGCGTTGACCTTGAAGGGTGAACAGTTCCTTTCTTAGAGAACTCTGTAACTTCATCAATTTCAATGGAAACATTAAAAGCCATCAGTTACTTAGGTATTTAGTATGCTAACTCGAAAAGGAGAAGACTATCTCGAAGCAATCCTCAATGTCACAGAAGATAAGGGATATGCTAAAATAAAGGACATAGCAGGTACTCTGGATGTCAAGCCGCCAAGCGTTGTTGAAATGGTAAAAAAACTTGATAAGATGGGTTTTGTTATATACAGGAAATACGATGGCATAACACTGACTGAAAAAGGAAGAGAGATCGCTTTGATCATAAAGGACCGGCACGATACCCTGAAGGCTTTCCTGGAGATTATTAAGGTGCCTGAAAAAATTGCAGAGAAGGATGCATGCACAATGGAGCATGAACTGAATGCAATAACGACAAAACAGGTTAAAAATCTGGTTAACTTTGTAAAATCCGCACCAGAATATCCTCAATGGCTTGAGCATTTTGAAAAATTCTGCATGACTGGAAAGCATCCATGTGAAGAAAAGGATCGTAGATTGAAGTAGTTCAAGGGTTATTAGATATTTCTGTTGATGGTAAGGGCTTACTTGAGAATAACCTGTTAAAATCAATTTGTAGTCTCCCGCCAGATATATAGGTAAATTCGAACCGCAGATACACGTAAATTGAAGGTTGCCGCTCACTGTTTCACCGCAAAGTTCGCAAAGACATTGTAACCTTAACTTTGCGTTCTTTGTGTGCTTTGCGGTGCAGTATTTCATAAAATTTATATTTTAACAGCCATGGCCGCCGCCGGCAGCACCCAACAACACCCGAGGCCACCGCCCGCACATATCCCTCCCAACCCTAGCACAGCGCATGAGCACTTGTACCCGGTTCGCAGCACCATAACCGTGCAGCTGGGTAAGTGCAAGAAGGGGATGCAGTCGAATGCAGGTGACAGACGACAGGAAAAAGTATGAAGACAAATGAGTGAAGTAAATTATGGCAGGTGTAGAGACCTATCGGTCATTTGGGACTTTAGTAAATCTCCTTCCTATGAACGTTCATTATCTATGATGTATAATTATATTTTTCAGCATGATTCTCCAGTTCCCTGATGAGCATGCTAAGACCCGAACTGCGAAGGAAATGACATGGTTTATTTCTGATTTTACATGCTTTTTTGATGTATCTGTATACAGCACGGCTGTTTATATCCATAGGACAGAATATTATATCTGTTCCATCCACAAGGTTTTCTATCTCCTTTTTTCCATGTATGCACCGCCCGCAGTGGTAGCAGAATGTGCCACCAAATGATTCGATCACTTCCTTATAGTGCGGCGTGAGCGATTCCACTCCGCCAACATAAGCCACTCTCATTCCATCCAGAACAATACTCTTCTCAATATTTTCAGTACCCGATTCTGAAACCGGATCGATCTGTGCCAATTCATTAGATGTTATATCACATGTTCGATCCCGTTCCAGCAGTTCATTGGTCAATGTCCCCACCTCTTCAGTCAATAGATCGATCTCCTTCTTCAGATCCTCGATCTGACCGAGCGCATTCTCACCACCAACTTTCTCGAGATTGCTTGCCAGTCGTCTGTTCAACTGCTTTTGCTCCTCCATCACAATATTTATTTTTGATCTGTCCTCTTTAACGGATTCCATATCCGATTTCAATTGCTCTTTTTTCCATTCCAATCTATTACACTTTGTTTGAAGTTTTTCGTTTGATCTGAGAGCATCATTCAGTTCTTTCATAACATATTCTGGTCTGCCATCGGGCAGTGCTTTGTTGAGTGCAGCATGGAATCGCAATGCTCGATGCCCGTACATGTGTGTGACAGCATAAACCCTTGCCTCGATCTTATCGATGTCTTCATGCTGACTGCGCATAGCAAACCAGACAAGAGCGGGAAGGGGGATATCCATACCGTTTCCGTCCTCGATATATCTATAAATTTCCTTCTGGGGTATGTGCTTGATATCTTCCCTGTATTCTTCAAATTGATCAGTCAGTATCTTATCCAGTTGTTTGGATGTTCGGTTCTGGGTGCTACATGCCTGAATGAGGCTGGTATGCATCCCAAAAGGCGTGATTTTTTCATTATTAAGTTTCAATTTCTTGTAAATCTCAGATAGTTCCTTCTCATCGAAGGTCAATCCAAGGATTGTACATACCGTTTGATTCTTGAATTCCCATATCTTTCTTTCTGACACGATAACACCCCGTGTATTAAGCCCGATTCATCATCGTGCTCGTGTTTATTTAGTCGACCAGCACCTTTTCAGCCAGACCGTGGCCGATGGTGATCAACTGCTCTCCCACCTTTGCAAGTATGTATGTGCCTCTTTTTGGGGTTGGCGCAGGCGTTTCTTTTCTGAGCAGGGTAATTTCGGCACCCTCTTTGAGTCCGAGTTGCTCAAACTTCTCTTTGATATGGATTCCACCAACGATCTTTTCCACCGCTGCCTTTTCACCCTCTTTTAGATAGTTGATCTGGATGGATTTTCCATCTCTGGTCACAAACACCTTCGATGCCTGGCCCTCACCCATTCTCATCACCGTACCCTCCACTGTAAACACCATGGTACGGTCTGGAATATGTTGCAGGAATGTCAGTTCGCTTCCTTCCATGATGCCATATTCGGAAAGAAAACCTTCGAAATCCTTTCCACCCTCAATTGATATGACAGTTCCCTTATCTCCTTCCTCCTGTCTCAGCAGCGGAAGCATCGATCCCTCTTTCTCCAGATAGATCTTATCAGCCCATCCGCGGGCTATGACGATCTCTTGATCTCCCACTGCCAGGGAAATGGGTCCCCAGTGCACATGCACTGGCTCGGTTGCTACTACATTGAGTTGGACTCCTTCCTTTACACCGAGTTCCTCAAGGTGCTCTTTGACATCAAGACCACCTGTGATCTCCTTAGCAACCACCATAGTTTCAGGCTCCACATCTTTCAATGATTTCATTTTTATCTCTCCTTTTTTGATTTACTAACCATACAGGTTTGATTCTATGATGTGTCATTAGGTACGCAAGTAATCGTCCCGAATAAAATTAGGTTTATTCAAAAAACCGAATTCTTTCCACCTGATAATTTCGACAGGATCCTCTCCTGAAATGAGCCGTCTTCTTATCATGTTCCTTGCACAGCGGTATTCGTTCATTCTTTTTTCAGATAGTACAGGGTCTCCATATGTCCGCCACATTCCGTATTTTGTATGCCGAAGGGAGTTGAGTCCCATAAACCCTTTAACATCCTTCAGTGGAATGCCCAGGAATACCCCTATCTCAGGAGGGCATCCGACTGCGGCATACCTACGCCTGAGCATACTTAATGCATGTTCGATGGAATCAGGCTCATATCCGCATTCAGACAGGAATTTATTCACGGATTCGTTTCTTAACAGTTCATCCAACTGGTTTTGGTTGAAAAATAGAACAATTGCATTTTTTTTAGTTCTTTTCAACTCATAAAAATCGATTTCAGATCTGCTAAAAATGTCTACCCTGTTACGATCCTATGCGTCCAGTAGTCCGCCGTTGTCGTTGGAGATGTTCATCAACGTTGCTGGTTTCCTGCCTGCTATGGTGGCTGCGGTACATCTCACGATCCTGTGTACCAGATGTCTCATATCATCACTTTTTTAGGTTATCCTAATTCACATATAATGCATTTAGGTAGATAAACAATATACCCTACAAAAATTAGATTTTGGACCGGAATCCGAACGAATATATACCAAACCGAGTCTGTTTTTTGTAACTTTCTGCCACAGAGAACATGAGGTCACAGAGATGTCTTTTCCACTGCCTTAAATCCTCCCTCTGTGGTCTCTGTGAACTCTGTGGCTAATCTTCTTTGCCATGATCTATTTCATCCAGAATAAATTAAATAGTATCGCATTTTTAGCATTCATCATCCCCCTTCCACCCTCTCAAACTCAAATACCCCCTCTCGCTCTCCAACTAACGAGAACAAGCCACCTTTTCCCATGATATCCATAAATTCCCCCGTTTCAAGATGTTCGGATGTAGTGTAGATACTGCCGCCCGACTTAAGTACCCGGTGCAGTTCCAATGGCAGCCCCTCCCGCTCCCAGGCCAGCGTGAACAATCTCTCTTGGCATCTCTTCTGCATCAGCATCAGTAAGACCAGGAGGTATGATTATGACTTGCACCTGCTTTGGATTTGATGGTGGTTTTTTAGATTAATATTCATAAATTCGAGCATGAATTAGCCGTATGTGCAGCCTTCACAAAACAAAAACCAAAATCGGATCAAATCTGTGTTCCCTTTTCAATGATCCTTACGAAATCAACAAATGTGTATTTTTTGTACCGCTTCTTTCCGGTAATCTCTGTTAGAATGTTCATTTCTTCAAATTTCGATGTTAATTTATTTGCTGCCTGACGACTTATTCCAATCAGTTCCGATATCTCGGTGACTGTTATTACAGGGTGGTCAAAAAGTATATCGATCAACTTGACTGCATGAACTCCACCAACATTGTTTTCAAGCAATTTTTCAATCAAGTTTTGTTTTAGTTCTATTATTCGTTTTGCTGTATCGATCGAATCATTTGAGACTTCGATCACGCCTTTTAAGAAAAATTTCAGCCACTGTTCCCAATCCCCTTTTATTCGTATGTCATTTAAAGTTTCATAATATAAGTTTCGATTTTTCTTTAAGTAAAAACTCAGGTACAACAATGGTCTTGATAAAAGCCCTTTCCAGTATAAATAAAAAGTTATTAATAATCGTCCCATTCTGCCGTTTCCGTCCAGGTAGGGATGTATTGTTTCAAATTGTGAATGTATCAAAGCGATTTTAATGAGTGATGGGATGTTATCAGGAGTTTGAATGAAATCTTCAAGCTCTGACATTAGTTCTTCTACATATTCAGGTGGCGGAGGAACATAAACAGCATCATGAACAGTACCGCCCCCGATACCGATCCAATTTTGGAAATCTCTTAGTTTTCCAGGAAGTTTATTAGTGCCTCTTGTACCTTCGATCAGTATCTTATGGATGTCATTTATGAGATCCGGGGAAAGGTTATCAGACACAAGATTATCAATGCCATGATGCATTGCTTTTATGTAATTTATAACCTCTCGAATATCGTTGATATTTTCTTTTGGTTCCAATTTGGCTTCAAATTCCAGAACACCTTTTAGTGAAGCTTGTGTTCCTTCTATCCGGGAACTTAATAGTGCCTCTTTTTTAATGTACCCCATCTTCGTCACTATGAATTTAAACCGCTATCAGTGGACCGTACCATTTTTAAAATCTGTTCCACACATTCTTGACCCCGATCGATTTCAAGTATTTGTTCATTCCAAAATATTTGCAATTGAATGCATCCATAATGTTTTTTTGCGTATTCGTCATGGTCGTAATTTTCAATTTCACCTTTCTCCAATGATTTGTTCTATATGTTATAACAATTATATAATGTTCACGGTTTGGAATTCTGTTCTACATCTGGAAAAGTTAAGGAAGTATTATTTTGGTGAAAATCGAGAGGAGTGGACGTTAGAAAAGATTATTTATGGATGAAAACTGTGAATTCTGGTGTGATACTGGAGAACATGGGATGTACATGGCAACAAAAAGGTCAGGATTGGGGAGTACTTGCGTGACCCCATCCAATCTTGCTAAAGCTCCATCTGCTTTTGAAAGCAATAATTGGAGTTCATCATCGATAACCAGATCCTTCGGAGGCAGTGGATTAGGTATGAATGATTCATATCCGGCATTTTGAAGAACAAAAATTCCTGCTCTATTGTCCTTCGTTTTATTTACCATGATAATTTAGATGATTTAAAGTCATATAAAACCTTCTTTTAAGTCAACGAAAGTTTACTTAAAACACAGATATCCATGTAAGTCAACAATAGTTGTCCTACAAACGTTGAAACGTTCTAACTCATCAAGGGTTGAATTAGCAATGGGGATTGAGAGTAGGCCTTCATCCATACAGCCTTCGATTTGCCTTTCTTTGACTTGAACTTTGCGCACACACCCTGTTTGCGCAGAACTCACGCGCATCTTTATCCTGCTCTTTGACACGTATCATTCGCCAGCCACACCTCTCACAAACTTTCTTGAGTATGGTCAGCCGCCCGTTCTTTGGCAATGACCGGGTATGCCCGCAGCGTTTGGTGCATCCGAGAAAGCGCGTGTTCTTTGAGGTAATGTTTATCAGGAACATGTCTCCATCACATTTCGGGCATGCTCCTATAATTTCGCTCGGAAAACAAACCTTTTCCATATCACAGTTGAAGCACGGACCGATACCCATTGCCCAGTGGTATTTATTCCCAACTTTTGCGACGGCAACACCACCCTTTTTGCACTTGCGGCTTCGTAAAATGTTAATGGCACCTACCTTTGGCAGGGAATATGTGTTCTTACACTGCGGGTATCCTGTGCATCCGACAAATCGCCCTTTGTCTGTTGTGATAATCCGAAGCACCCGTTGGCATTTTGGGCACTCACCTACGTAATTTTTTTTGTCAACAACAACGGTTTCATCCCGGATCGTGCCTGCAAGCTGGGATACAAGTTCATTCTTGTTTGATGTTAGTTGTGAGTACATCTCCTTGATCAGTGTCGTGCCCTCAACAAGCGACGCTTCAAAATCCTTTTCACCATTTTCCACTTCCTGTATGAGTGATTCGATACGGGCGCGTATATCTGGTTTGACAAGTATCGGAACTGATTTGTTCAAGGCATCCATGAGCGTAAAACCTGTCTCAAGAATGAAGACTGACTTGCCTTTTGTCTCAAAATAACCACGCTTTTTGTTTGTCGCGATATGCGAGGGTGCGGTCGCTTTAGTGCCAATGCCGTGCTTATCCATCAGCGTGAGGAGTTCGGCTTCGGTCAACTTTTTCGGGGGTGATGTCCTGGATTTGGTATTTGTGATCTTCTTTATACCAACGTTCTGTCTTTCTTCTACAGGTGGCAGGAGTTTATCGTTTTTCGTCTCGAACGGGTACACTCGCAACCAGCCAGCGTCCTTTTGTACCGAACCGGTTGAATCGAATATTTCATCCTTTACTGTTATTTCAAGGCGGGTCTTCTCAAATAATGCAGGCTTCATGAGGTTTGCAAGAAAATGGCGGACTATGAGGTCGTAGATCTGCCATGCATTCGACAATGCAATCGCTTTTTCAATATCTGTCTTTGATACATAATGTACCGGGTGTATGGGTGGGTGGTCATGTCCATCCTTTTTTCCGTTTATGGATGTAATTTCCCCTGACAGGATGGAAAGTGCATATTCTGCATATACTCCTTTTGTAAAACTCACGAGTATTGGCTTAAACTCAAAATCATCGGCGTACCTGTTGGTCTCTGTTCTCGGATAACTGATAAATCCTGATAGGTACAGTTGCTCTGCGATCTCAAGGGACTGTTCTGGACTTATTCCCAAAAACTTTGATGCGCGCTTTAGGAATTCGGTCGTGTTCAACGGATATGGCGGATTGGTGGCTGCTTCTTTTACAGTCTTTTTTGTGATCGTTGCCACCTTGCAGTCCTTGATCCTGGCAAACACGCAATCAGCTTTCGCTTTATCCTGCATGTGCCCCCCCGCGGTGCAATCCTGTAAAATCATAACCATGCGTGCTAAAAAGTGCTTCTATTTTCCAGAAATCCTTTGACTTGAAATTGCGTATCGAGCGCTCGCGTTCGTACACGAACCCGCAGGTCGGGGTCTGGCACGGTCCTATCGAAAGGACGCCTTTTGTGCGGACGCGCTCGCGTACCGATAGGGTTACGTATCTGGTAAACGCCGCTCCCATCTTTAAATCTAGTATCTGGCGCGCTTCTGCTGCCATTGCCATATTCTCATCAGGAGCGACCGGTTCCTCGAATGCCCTGTTGATCTCACCTGTAGAGAGGGATGAGAACCGCGCGCGTTTTACAGGTGCTTTTGATACCTTCTCTGCAATGCTTTTGGCTTCAAAACCGATGTTTTCTCCTTCCCGATCAAAATCACATGCAAGGATGATATCGTCCGCACTGCTGGCAAGGCGGGTGATGGCATTTGCATAGGATTGTTTTGTCACAGATTTAACAGGCGCGGCATCAAGGAGCACTTTCGGGTCAACTGCATGCCAGTTATTGTATTCTTCCGGGTAGTCGTATCCCATGATGTGACCGGCAAGCCCCATCACACACCAATGCTTGCTATTTTTCTTAAATTCATAGACCTGGACACCTTCAACAGATGTGCGACTGACACTACCGGTGCCCAGGATTTTTGCGATCTGGGCTGCAGCTTTGTTCTTCTCTGTGAATACAACTGTGGTCATTCCGGGAAGGTATTGCTGTTATGTTAGATAAAGCAAGGGATGAAGCTCCGCTATTGGCACCCTTGCTTTGCCGGTCTTACTGTAAACTCGCCAAATCCGCATGCTGCAAGCGTATTCGTGAGCTAATCACCTGAAAGATGGTGTATTGGGTAGCCGCCCAGTTGCGTCATCAATTTCTTCTTGATTTAATAGCTTCTAGTTGTTCCATTTTTGCTCCGAAAATAGCATTTTCATGTCCGTGGGTGTCCCGCATAAACATGAATGCTTTCTCATTTTAAGATATATTGACATTATAGGTATGATTCGATGATGTGTCATTAGGTACGCATGTAATCTTTCCAAATAAAATTATGTTAATTCAAAAAACCGAAATCTTTCCCCCTGATAATCCTGACAGGGTCCTCTCCAGAAATGAGCCGTCTTCTTATCATGTTCCTTGCACAGCGGTATTCTTTCATTCTTTTTTCAGATACTGCAGGGTCTCCATATATCCGCCACATTCCGTATTTTGTATGCCGGAGGGAATTGAGTCCCATAAACCCCTTGACATCCTTCAATGGAATGCCCAGGAATACCCCGATTTCGGGAGGGCATCCGACTGTGGCATACCTGCGCCTGAGCATACTCAATACATCTTCGATGGAATCAGGCTCATATCCGCATTCGGACAGGAATTTATTCACGGATTCGTTTCTCAACAGTTCATCCAACTGGTTTTGGTTGAAGAATAGCACAATTGCATTTTTATCAGTTCTTTTCAACTCATAATAATCGATTTCAGATCTGCTAAAAATGTCTACCCTGTTACGATCCCATGCGTCCAGTAGTCCGCCGTTGTCGTTGGAGATGTTCATCAACGTTGCTGGTTTCCTGCCTGCTATGGTAGCTGCACTACATCTCACGATCCTGTGTACCAGATGTCTCATATCATCACCGTTGTTAGGTTATCCTAATTCACATATTACCAGAGAAATTCATAGATCATGATAAATAAATCTGCATTCAGATTGTCCTGTTTGCAAAAATCAGTTTTAATAGCGCTTTAAAGACAGCCTTGCAGCAGGTTTCATATAGTTCCCATCCCCATCAGGAGCTATATTCGAAAATAATATATTTCTCATCATCGTTTTTGAATGATCGGCATGCAATCCCCCGTCAGAATCAATATATGAATAGGCAGCTATGTACCCAGGCATATCGCAAACTGCTGCTGCAACTGCTGCAAACGATGACGTTTGGCTCCTGTACCCAAATGCAGTCTCCATACCGGGACCTGAGGCACTATCTGCAAGGTTTAAATTCAACATTACCTGTTGTATTACTCCAATCCTATTGTTAAAACTCATATTTCCACACTCCATCTATTAAAATATTAAATGCTATACACTTACCAAAGAACAAAATCCTCACTCCGGTCGGATTTTCTTGAGTATATCAAGTTATATTTGGTATACGAAAACAAAATCGAGGTAATGTGTATAGCACCTCCTGTTCTGTAAAACAAGTGAAGTTTTTCACTCATCTTCATCAATTTCGTCACTTTCTGCCTGCTCCTTGCATGTGCAATTAACACATTTCCCGTTGCATTCACAATTCATTATATCACACCTCTTTTCATTTACTTTATAAAATCATGTTAACTGTTAAACCCTGAAACATCGTTCACACCTTTGAACGCCGCATCCACATTAATACAACAAATGCAATGGCGATCAAAAGTCCTCCAACTACCCGAAGAGTCTTGATGAAAATCTCATCCTTTACAACAAATGAGACTGGAACCCTCACACCTGCTCCAAGACCAAGACCACCTGGGTTATCACCGGATGGACGAGTCATGATCAGTATACTTCCATTGTACTCGCCAGCATTCTTCTGGTCTATCGAGATATTTACAACCCTGCTTTCCTTTGCACTGAGATCAAACTCCTGCGGGTCTATTATGAGATCCACTCCTTCAACCGTTAGCAGAACCCGTTCAGACTCATCATCGGTATTGACCACATACAGTTCCCGCATTGCGCCTTCTTTTGGCCCCACCTCGCCGAACTCAATTTTATCAGGTGATGCGCCTACACCGATCCCAGCCACCTGCGGGATCAGTATAAAGAGAAGGAAAAGGGGGATAATCCCCCTATTACTCGCTCTGTGCAACAAAGAAAATCGTTCCATCGTATATTCCTCCTGCCCAGTCAGGCACCACAAGGTTTGTCACTACTTCGTACTCGTACCAGAAGTCTGATGTGTCTGCTGGCACCATACCTGAGAAACCACCGATATTTAAGCCGTTTAACCGGAGCGACTCGTTGTAGAATCCGTTGCTGTCATCAAGTATCATTGCAGAGAGCTTTGCAGTACTTGCTCCTGTGTTTACAACCGTGATGACCTGGTTCCCGGATGTCATTCCTGTTCCGACCTTCCCGAAGTCAACACCTGTCGTTGTGACAGTCATCGAGATTGCGGGGATGATCTCTGCTGTGAGTTCTGTTGAACTCTCTCCTCTGATATACTCTACCTCAAATACTTCTTCTGCCGGCAGATAAAGAAACTTCTCTTTTAACTCTTTCTTTGCAAGTTTGAACGCGGACTTCTCATCTGGTGTTGCAACTTTTGTCTTACACTTCTCTCTCATCTCAAAGAACCCGTCAGGGAAAAAACCATCCTTCACGCTGACCACAACCATATCGCCTGTCGATATTTCGACGAAGCTATAACAGTAGTTATCTTCAGTGAGATTCAGGATATCAGTACCTTCCGGCAAATTGACTGTTACATCCTCACTTGAGTCCAGGATGTACTCGAACGTCTCGGTATGTCCATCGGATGGGTGTGAACTGACAATCTCCAGATTGCCACGTTCCGGAATTTTGTCCCACGCTTCAAACGCAGTCAGACTCGCCTTAAATGCTGATGCAACGCACGGGCAGATATGTCCATGTGCTTCAGCAATATCATCCAGCGTGATATCCAGAAGTTCTCCTTCATCATATATCTGAAGCGCAAGGTCAGTACTCTCCTTTGCCGCGCTTATTTCGATCCATTCCGCAACATTCGGGTGCGGCGTAAGCGCGCTGCTATCGTATGCATAAGTCAGGTTCTCAAGCAACTTCGGAATCTTCGTCCCGGTGAAGTACCCTTCACTCACCATCAGCGAAACGACAACGGGTCCAGTGGCATTCTCAACAATCGGCCTAAGCGTGAATTCGGGATGAAGCGTCTCGTTGTGGTGGATAAATGCAGCCTGTGTGCCTGCAATTCCAATCGCTGGATCGCTCCAGTATGTCAGCTTCAATCGTGCCTGATTGGCAAGTGATTCCGTGCTGTTCACCCATCCGGCAAAGTTATCCTCCTCCCCGGTCCCGTGCGCAACAAGAACGAGCGTCTCGTCTTCCGGATTCTCGCTCAGTTCAGCCGTGCGATCCGCAATGATCCCTGCCACAAGCCAGTGGTCATCCATCGAAGCGGTCAGGATGATATCTGCATCGGTATCGATCGGCACAAGTTCCTCTTCTTCTTCATCTCCCGGGTGCCCAGTTGCTTGCATACTATCACCAGTATCAGCTTCGAGCGACACATAGGATATTGCGTACTGATTGCCCTTCGGAGCGACCGTCCGCTCCATCTTCATGCCCTCGACAACGACGTCCTCAGCTGTCATCGGAAGTGTGTCTCTCAGTCCAACCACATACTCTATCTCCTGGATATGGCTGCTGTGTGATGAGATAAAGAGCGGTATAGCGATGATCTTTGTGACACCGGCATCATCGAGTCTCTCCACAGCGAAATTGATCGTCTCATTCGGTACAAACTCAAGGAATCCGAGTTCGACCGGATATGGCAGATCCACCTCAGCGACCGCATCCCGTACAGGGCTGCACCAGTCCTCGCTCGGGCTTCCGTGTGCGATGACAAGTATGCCGTATTTTTCTTGATTCTCTGATGCTACAGCAGGTACGATCAATGAAATGATCATGATCAATAGCATCGTATGTACTGCAAGAGCATTCAGGCTCTTTTTTTGCTTTGTTTCTTTCATAACATACCTCCTTTAGGTATGATTTTATAGACGGTTAGGTTTAGAAATAGTATACCCAAATAAAATTAGGTTTGAGGTAAAAAACCTAACCCGGTCAAGCAAAAACGAACAAGTCAGCTTACTAATAAAGCAAGAAAAGTACTCGTAAAAATACTATTTTATTTGAATGGGGAACCGGAAGTGTCTGATTAGAGATGAGTAATGTTAGTAATACCTAGCATTCATTTAGGATTTAAGTAAAATCGTGATAAATTTATTTGTCTGGAGACCAATCAAACCCAGGAAAGAACTGGAGTAGATATTCAGGGCACTGAATATCAAAAAAAAGAAAACCGCCCCTTAACAGGAGCAGCATGATCCGCACTGTGGTGCATTGAGATCCTTGACAACGAACCCTTTTCCTGATTCATTGTCTATAAAATCTATCAGTACACCATCCAGTGATTCCTGGATACCGGATGCCACAAGTATCCTGACACCATTGCTGGTAAGTTCAACATCTTCCTCATTCTTGGCATCATCCAGTGACATTCCATACCTGACACCACTGCAACCCATACCTGCCATGAAAATACGCAGTGCATGGTCCTGTTTGTTCTCCTGTTCCAGGAGATTTTTCAACTCTTCTGCTGCTAAATCTGTTATATCTACCATTGTATCACTTTTGCTTATTCATTATTTAGAATTTCACAATATAACAATATATGATTTTTTAGAAACCATATGAACTAAATTCATAATTCATTTAATAAATACCTGTTGGTCATTGTTTGAACAGTCATATTATTTCAACATTTTGATTTTACCTTATCAAAAGAACTTGGAGGCAAGGGTTGGGGTAACCTGGCATAACTCTGCATAGCTGCAGTAATCACAAGGTGCGTCATCCGGGCGGTGGGGCAGCCTGCCGTCCATGATCTTCCTGATCCTGCCAACAAGTACCAGTACCTTCCTCCGGTCGGAGCGTTTAATGTTTGTATTGCGTATAATGCCATACCTGGCATATTCCACAGTTCCCGAACTCACAACACAGTCATATTCTTCCTCCATCAGGATGGAAAGGGCAGTGAGCCTTATCCTGTCATTTTTCCATATACCTGATTCGGGGGCACGGCCAGTACGGATAATTGACAGGCCAGGCACATCATCTACCATAATCAACCGGTCAGGGCTTCCGGACAGGCCAAACTTCTTTGAATATAACACCGGCTCAGTATCATGGGAAGTAAGCAACTCAACCAGCCTGTTACTACCCAACCGTTCAACTGATTCCAGAATTCCGCACTTGATCCCTTCCAGGTGCGACCTTACAGCCTCAACAGCTTCAAAAAGCATTTCTTCATCAATGCCCCTTAGCTCCTCCCTGTAAATGGCAGTAAGCTGGTGTGCTGCAACATCAAGGAGTTCCTGCAGTGTACCATCCATGTCCCCTGATCGCACCACATCTACATAGGACCGGGCAATTTCCCTGATCAATAGTGACTCTAAATAAGCAGAAGTGATGGGATTTGCGGGTCTGGATTCCTTATAAGTATAATAGACCTGTCTGGGACATTTGAGATAATTGCTGATGTCAGATACTCTTATGTGATCTTCCATATTCCTACCTTTTGTGAAGTAACAACTAAAACACTGAAAGTTTATTCATTATATTTTAGCATTGTGGTTCATTA
>Ga0255408_1019_pt1 | contig 19819 bp, 18 predicted proteins | sample ANMaggSeSYBR01H6_FD_182128 | JGI IMG/M metagenome (GOLD analysis project Ga0255408, IMG submission 182128) | Sediment cell enrichment communities from methane seep in Santa Monica Basin, California, United Staets - ANME aggregate JGI... | ecosystem: Environmental > Aquatic > Marine > Cold seeps >... | reverse complement strand
TTGGGGCGGAAAAAGCTTCTCTGTGTTCTCCGTGGTTAATCTTCTTTGCCATGATCCATTTATCACACTTGATCAGAATAAATTAAAAAGTCTCATAATACTTATAGGTAGTATTTTATGAGGATTCAAAAAATATCCTTTTTTTGGAATGCAAATGACAGAACATGATAACCGGTATTGACGTATTTATCGCCCTACTGGATAAATCCGGCTCAGTGGATTGGAACATCAATGACAGAACCGACCACTTTGCCGTAATATCAAAATCAGGTTATACAAAAAAAGCAGAAGAGTTCGCCGTGCAGAACAACTTCATGCTCTATGCTGCAATACATTAAAAGAACCCTTCCTCACCCGTGATAATACGTTGGCTCTTCAGGCTTCTTCTGCTTACCCTGGAAATTAATAGCAGGCAGTGGCACAGCAGGCGGCAACCCCAGCGTCTTGGATATAGTCAGCGCCATAGGTGCCAGGTTACTTACCATAGTATTGGCCACTTCGTTTTGCACAGCTGGTGGCGCAGACCCGGCAGTCCACTGTTTATGCAGTGCTTCCAGATCAGCATCCTGGAAATAATCTGTAGAACCTTCAAACCTGATATAGCCAATATTTGGGTTCAGGTAATTGATAGACAGGGCATACTCCAGCCTGATTACCTGTTTTTCTCCAAAAGGAGTATTCTGTACCACAAGTGTGGGATTCCTTATATTAATATCAAAATTAATGTTAATGCTTTTTTGATGCTTTGCACCTTCGGGACCTATAAACGACTTTGATTCGATATTTTTAACCTGAAAACCAATAATCATCTGATTCACCATATAACATAAAGAGTATAAGAATAATAAAATCTTGGGTTTGCACTCAAGGATAAAAACTGAAGGGTAAGAATACCCCCGTAATAATCCCTGTGGAAAAAAGATTAATTAACTATGAAGTCAGCACAATCTCAATACTTATATCTTTCGGGACCTGTAACCGCATAAGCTGTCTCAATGCCCGCTCGTCTGCATCCAGGTCAATAAGCCGTTTATGTACACGCATCTCCCAGTGGTCCCATGTAGCTGTCCCCTCACCATCAGGACTTTTCAGGGATGGTACCACCAGTTTCTTTGTAGGCATTGGTATGGGACCTGAAATATTGACCCCGGTCTTCTCTGCTATGCTCTTCACCTGATTGCACAGGGTGTCAAGTGTTGAAGGACTTGTCCCTGATAATCGTATCCTTGCTTTTTGTACCATTAAAAAAAACTCCAAAAAAAAGAGGAGAGTGAGGCTTATGGCCTCGCCTTAATACTAATGACCATTCCAGCGGCCACAGTCTGACCCATATCACGAATAGCAAAGCGTCCCATCTGCGGGATCTCTTTTACATTCTCTATAACAAGGGGCCTGGTAGGTCTCACAGTCACGATTGCCGCATCGCCCGCCTTAATGAAAGTTGGGTTCTCTTCCTTCATCTCACCAGTCTTTGGATCAAGTTTCTTGTCAAGTGACATAAGTGTACAGGCTGTCTGGGCTGTATGACAGTGGAACACAGGTGTATATCCTGCTGAAATAGCTGACGGGTGCTGAAGCACCACGATCTGTGCAGTAAACTCTTCTGCTACTGTTGGTGGTTTGCTTGTGTGTCCACACACATCGCCTCTTCTGACCTCGTTCTTCCCGATACCCCTGACGTTCCATCCGATATTATCACCGGGAACTGCCTCGGGTTGCTCTTCATGGTGCATCTCAATGGACTTGACCTCGCCTGAAGCACCACCTGGCTGGAAGATAACATCTTCACCTTTTTTCATGATACCGGTCTCAACACGTCCTACAGGTACAGTACCTATACCGCTGATGGTATATGCGTCCTGTACAGGAATACGCAGCGGGAGTTTGGTGGGCTTTTCAGGTTCCTTGAGTTCATCAAGAGCTTCCAGAATTGTCGGGCCATTATACCATTTAGTATTCTCGCTCTTGTTGGCAATGTTATCGCCCTCAAAAGCCGATGTGGGGATGAAATTCATTTCAGCAGGCTTGAATCCTACGATCTTCAGCAGTGCACTGACATCTTCCTTGGCCTTGTTATATTTAGCCTCATCATAGTTAATCTCGTCCATCTTATTAATTGCAATGATCAGCTGGTTGATACCCAGTGTCCTGGACAGGAACACATGTTCCTTTGTCTGTGCCTGTACACTGTCCTTACCTGATACCACCAGAATAGCGGCATCAGCCTGGGATGCGCCTGTTATCATGTTCTTGACAAAGTCACGGTGACCGGGACAGTCCACCACTGTAAAATAATACTTATCAGTATCAAACCGCTGGTGTGCGATATCAATGGTGATACCCCTTTCCCGCTCTTCCTTGAGTGAGTCCATAACCCATGCAAAAGCGAAGGATTCCTTTCCTTTTGCCTTTGCTTCTTCCTTATACTTCTCAATAACATGTGCCTCTACGGCCCCTGTATCATACATCAATCGACCCACAAGGGTTGATTTACCATGGTCGATATGACCGATAACAGCCAGATTCATATGTGGTTTCTCTGCCATACTTAATCCTCCAATCTTTATTTTATTATTGTAGATTTAATGTCTCTATAGATTTTACTGCTTTTAAACTTTGTGTCAATTGCAGCTTGATTCCATTTGCTTTTCAATGCCCAGTTACTGACCTACAAAATCACTGGCTTTGGGTATTTCAGATTTCAATCCCTTTCGCTGGCGTATCTCTAACACTATTTCTTTCAGCAAGCTTGCCGGTAATGTCTCGAATCCTGCGAACTCGGTACTCCACATGGCACGACCCTCGGTGGCAGACCTGATATCGCCTGCAAACCCAAAGAGTTCAGCCACCGGAGCCTTGCTCTCGATGATGGTCATGTCCCCTTCCTGGGACATATTGCTAATAATACCCCTTCGCCCCTGAATCTCTGAAGTGGCCCCACCCATATTATTCTGTGGAGTCTGGATGTATACCTTCTGGTACGGCTCCAGTAATGTATCATCAGCCATGAGCATAGCAGCCTGTATGGCCTGCCTTGACGCAGGTATAACCTGGGCCGGACCCCTATGTACTGCATCCTCGTGCAGCTTTGCATCTACGAGCGTGACCCTAATCGCCTGGCAGGGTTCCCTTGTGAGCGGGCCGGCTTTCATAACCTCTTCAAACCCATCGATGATCAGTTCCATGGTCTCGTTCAGGTACTGGATACCTTTGGTCGTGTCGATGAGAATATTTGATTCAAAAATATGGGTAACGCCTTTTGCTTCACTCTTTTCAAGCCCTGCCTCCATAAACTTCCCACGCCGCTCCAGTTCAGGCATACGCATGGATACCTCACCGGATTTAATAAGGTCCACGATATTGCTGTCCAGGGGCTCCACTTCAATATAGAACCTGTTGTGACGGTTCGGACTCTTACCCTCCACCGGACCGGCATGTTTCTGGATCGTTTCCCTGTAAACCACAATAGGCGGACTGGTAGTGATCTCCACACCCTTATCACGCTCGATCCTGTGGCCTATGACCTCAAGATGGAGTTCACCCATACCTGACATCAGGTGCTCACCAGTCTCTTCATCGATAGTAACTTTTAGGGTATTATCCTCCTTTGCCACTTGCCGCAGCACCTCAACCAGCTTAGGCAGGTCCTTCATGTGCTTGGCTTCCACAGCCACTGTAACCACAGGTTCACTGGCATGTTGGATGGCCTCAAAAGGTATCATGTCATCCATGGACGATACCGTAGCACCAACATATGCATCCTTCAGGCCAGTGACTGCTGCAATATTACCGGCAGGGATCTGTTCCACTTCCAGCCTTTCCGGGCCCATGAAAATCCCCACTTGCTGCAGCCTGTTCGTCTTTACAGAGCCTGATACGTTAAGTTCCATACCTCTTTTCAGTGTACCGCTGAACAACCTGCCAGTGGCCACTTCGCCTGCATGGGGGTCCAATGAGATATTTGTGACCATTAATGCCACATCACCGTCACGGTTGGCATTTAGCATATCCTTACCTTCCGTGGATTCCTTATCGCCATGCCATATCACATTTACCCTATCCTTCTGAGCAGTAAGTGGATTGGGCAGGAACCGGATGATCATATCATTTAAAACCTCATGAAGCTGGCATTTCTCTGCCAGTTCCTTTTGGTTCTCTTCCTTGCAGTAATTGTAAACATCATTGAACCCGACACCTGATTTCTTCATGAACGGTACGCTTATGGCCCAGTTATACAGGGCAGAACCAAAGGCTACAGTGCCGCCGGCAGCATCCACACGCCATCCTGCCTTGTATTTCTCTTCGTTCATGCCCTTGATGAGCTTATTCACATGATCGATGACCTTACCCAGCCTGATCTGCATCTCCTGGGAGTCTACTTGCAACTCATTTATCAGCCTGTCCACTTTGTTTATAAACAGTACCGGCCTCACATGTTCCTTTAATGCCTGCCTGAGCACGGTCTCTGTCTGTGGCATGGTACCTTCCACTGCATCCACAACTACCACAGCACCATCTACGGCCCTCATGGCCCTGGTCACGTCACCGCCGAAATCCACATGGCCCGGCGTATCAATAAGATTGATCAGGTATTCGTCACCCTCGAACTCATGTACCATTGAAACACAGGCAGAGTCAATAGTGATACCCCGCTCCTGCTCTTCCTCATCTGAATCTGTGAACAACTGCTTGCCTGCCAGTTCCTTTGAGATCATACCGGCACCGGCAAGGATATTATCTGTAAGAGTTGTCTTTCCATGATCGATGTGTGCAACTATTCCGATATTCCTGACATTCTTAGGTTCATTCATAAGCACAGTCACGCGCTCAACCATCTTTTTCCTTCGTCCCATATCTAATTCCTCAATAAATTCTAGTATCTGATTATTAATTATCTGGTTTTTAAGTATCCGTATTAATAAAAAAAAGATTCCGTCCTTGAAAATAAAAAAAATGATTGCGGCAAAGCCGCAATATTATAGATTACCTTGCAGCCTTTGCTACCCGTTCCTTTCCTTCCTTCTTGTTAATAGAATAGGACTTGACATCGTAGTTTGCGGCTGCTATTATCTCATTTGCCAGGGCTTCCTCAATAGGCCGCCTTTTCTTAAATGAAGACTTGTACGCTCCTGCAGCCACAAGCCGCAGTGCAGTATCCACCCTGCGCTGGGGTGCACTGTCCACAGCCTTTGGTACAGCGATCCCCCCGTACTTCAACCTGACCGTTTCCTCCCTGGGTCCGGCATTAATGATAGCATTGACCAGTATTTGGATCGGATTTTCCTTGGTCTTTTTATTAATTATCTCAAAAGATTCCTTAACGATCCTGTAGGTGGTCATCTTCTTACCTGTGTTGTTCTCAGACTGCATCATCTTGTTGATAAGTCTCTCAACAATATGCTGGTTGGACTTATTGAACTGCTGTCTGGCGTGTTTTCCTCCGGAATAAGGCAGCATAACAGGCTTTAAGTTGATATATCTCTCAACGCTAATATCATCGACCTGAACTTCTGTAGTATCCCATTTATCGAAAATCTTGTTCATACACCTACCTCACTGGCTTCTCTTTGCGCCCGATCACCATCTCGTTGAGACTCATGTCGTTCACTGCGGTTACCTTGAACCTTACACCGGGAATGTCACCCTTTGCACCGCCCATGCGGCCGCCGATACGTTCCACGGTCACTTCATCATGTTCATCTATGAAATTGATAGCACCATCACCAGGACAAAAAGCAGTAACCTGCCGTCCGTTCTTGATCAACTGTATCCTTACACATTTCCTAATGGCAGAGTTGGGCTGTTTTGCCTCTACACCAACTTTCTCAAGTACAATACCCCTTCCCTGTGGAGCGCCTCCAAGGGGATCTGCCTTTACATTAAGCTTCAGGGCGCGCCTGAGGTATTTCCTGTCGCTCCACCTGAAATTTTCCCGGTCATCTTTTAGTTTACGGGCAGCATATTTTCCATTTCCCATATTATGATACTTCCTGTGAAATTAATTATCTGGAATTCTTGCAGGCTACTGGATTGTCACATCATCTATATCATGATGTCGTTTGGCAAGAACCTTCACTTTTTCAATGTTCTTTCCGTTTCGCCCTATGGCAAGACCCTTCTCTTTAGTTTTTACTTCTACATAAGCTATACGTTTGTCACCCTTATATCCGATCTTTACGTTATTGGCATTGGCAGGCTGGAGCAGGTTCTGTATAAAAATAACAGGGTCGTCGTTATACTCCACCACTTCAACGTGGCGCCCAATACTTTTTACAAGCTTGTTAACATGCTCACCGTTCTTACCTATGGCCATGCCCATATCCCCCGTTTTAACAACAAATATTACCCTGTTGTTATCATCATCCAGGAGACAATCCCTTGCAGTAGCTCCGGTGGTACTCTCGAATAATGCTATATAGCGAATTCCATCAGTGGAGAGTTTAACTTCGCTCAATTATACACCCTTTTATCCTTTTATTATTCCTAATATTTTCGATTCCCCTGGATCCTCCACAGCCATTGCCGCAACAGCGAACGGTTTGCTGCAGATCGTACCCAGTTCGACGCCAATGCCTGGAAAGTCGATCACAGGAACTTTCCCTGTAACCCTGTCCCGTACGTCAGCAGGACAGTTTGACGCAAGCACTACAGCCTTGGCCTGGTAATTATCCACAACCTTCACTGTTTGCCTTGATCCGATCGATACCTTTCCGGTCTGGACTGCGATTCTCAGTATTTTATTAAGGTCTAAATCCATGAATATCATCCTGTATGATTTTTTTTATCTACTGGGTCTTATTATTTAAGTTCTTTTTGCTGCCAAGAGTTTGACATGCCCGGTCCCGAGTTGAATTGGCTGTCCCACAATAACATTCTCTGTCACACCCCTCAGTTCGTCAATATCCCCCCTCGTACCTGCATCCAGCAGGTGGTTCACTGTGACCTCGAAAGCCGCCCGTGCAAGCACACTGGCCTTCTCACCCGAAATGCCGTGCCTGCCAATAGCCTTCACTTCCCCGTCAACGGTCATGATATCAGCCACCAGCATGATATGCCGTACATCAACTGACAGCCCCTGTTCACGAAGTGTGTCTGTAGCTTCTTTTATTATACTATTCCTGGCAGCCTCGATACCGAACACTTCATAGATCTCATTGATATTATTAGTGGTGGACCGGGTCATATCCACACCATCCAGGTCACCAATGTGTTTCAGCGACGATCCTTCAGTATACAGTACATATTCGTCAATGGTATCCTCTTTCCTGATGACCACACGTTTGATATCACTTATTCCCTTAAGGGTCACGTTCTCAATATTCTTGCCAAGCTGGAGCAGTTCCCTGTACGACTCATTCTCCGGATGTACCGTAAGCACATTACCATCTATCAGTACGGCTAATCCCAATTCGTCCTCCAGTTTCCCTGCCACTTCTTCTGGTGTGATCTCACGCTGGTTGATCACTTTCTCATTGAGTTCGATAATCAATGCCATTTCTGTGATATCTGTAGACAAGCTGCCCAGGTGACTGATATGGGTGGCCTCTATATTCCATGCCAGTTTACGGGCCATATCCCGGTCATGGGCATAATCCTCTGTCAAGTAGACCGACATCATGGGCGTAGACGGGTTCTTCCTGGCATCCACGATCTCGATCAGCCTGGGCAGGCCCAGTGTAACGTTGATCTCAGCCACACCCGCATAGTGGAATGTTCGCATGGTCATCTGGGTACCAGGTTCACCAATACTCTGGGCCGAGACCACACCGGCAGCTTCACACGGCTCAATACGGGCGTATTCATAACCTTCAATAACCCGCTTTATGATATCCTCAAGCTGCTTTTTGGTCACTTTTGTCTCTTCAAGCTCTTTATGAAGAGTATCAAGGATGTTCTTTGGCAGTTGCAGGTTCTTGGTCATCTCTTCAATGGTCTTCTGGCTCACTGCCATTATTCTACCTCCTTTGAAGTAACAGATTCTATTATCCACTTTATGGCCTGTGGCTTGCTGAATTCACTTTTCATTGGGTCTATACCATCTTCACCATACCTGAACTGGACAACCATGCCCCTGGTATCCTTCACAGTCCCATCATACTGGACCTCCAGGTCCTGGAGCGCATTAACCAACCTGCGCTGAAGGTAACCGCTCTGGGATGTCCTGACAGCTGTATCCACCAGACCTTCCCTGCCACCAATGGCATGGAAAAAGTATTCGGTAGGCGAGAGACCGCTCTTATAACTGTTCTTCACAAACCCGTGAGCTGCCGCACCCAGGTCACCGGTATGGAAATTGGAAAGTGTCCTGCCTGCATAACCCCGTTTGATACGCTCACCCCTCACAGCCTGCTGGCCCACGCATCCCGCCATCTGAGTCAGGTTCAACATAGAACCCCTGGCACCTGAAACTGCCATAACCACAGCGGCATTTTCCAGGCCAAGGTATTTGCCGGCAATATTACCAGTTGAATCCCTTGCCTTGCCAAGCTCCTGCATGATCTTCAGTTCCAGTGTCTCATCCACGGTCCTGCCTGGCAGAGGTTCAAGGTTTCCTTCATTATAAACTAAAATCAGGTTCATGACCCTATCCTCAGCTTCGTTCAGCAGTTCAGATATCTGGATACTGGCCTCATCTGGTATATCCTCATCATTGATCCCGAAACTGAAACCGTAATGCATAACACCCTTTATTCCAAGCATGGTAGCATCATTGATGAATTGCAGTCCCCTGGCCGAACCATAATCCTTGATGATCTTGTCAACTATCAATCCCTTGAATGCGCCCACGGCTTTTTCTTCAATAGTACCGCTCAATAACTGGCCGTCCTTAACAAGCACATAGGCGTCCAGCTCACATTTTTCCTCTTTACAGGTATCACAATTCTCGCATATCCCTGCCTTGTATGCCATGTTCAATCCAGACGGCAGAATATGGCTGACTGCCTGTTTTCCAGTCCAGTAAGGCTTGCCATCCACTTCACCTGCCGGTTCAGATAACTCTTCTATCTTGGTTTTGCTGAGCATGTCCAGTATTTCACTCTTACTGAGTCTGCTGTCTCCCCTGGTCAGCAGGTACATACCAGAGATGTGGTCATGTATTCCGCCAATGATGGGACCGCCGAACCTGGGAGACAGGATATTTTCCTGTACATGTATAAGTATCATTGCCTCTGCCCTTGCCTCTTCGGTCTGGAGCACATGCATGTTCATCTCATCACCGTCAAAGTCAGCATTGTAGGGCGGACATACGGCAGGATTCAACCTGAAAGTCTTGTGGGGCAGTACCTTGACATTATGTGCCATGATACTCATCCTGTGTAATGAAGGCTGCCTGTTAAATAACACAATATCCCCGTTCTTCAATTGCCTGTCAATCTTCCATCCTAACTCAACAGTCTCTGCCATTTCCTCGCAATTACTGTCAGTGACCTTGATCCTGCGCCTGTCACTGCGCTCGATATAATTGGCACCGGGATGGTTGTCAGGCCCCCGCCTGATATATTCACGCACCTCTTCGATATTACGCTTTGTTACGTAGACAGGTATGGTCATTTCCATGGCAATGGATAGTGGCACACCCACTTCGCTGACACTCAGGTTGGGGTCAGGTGAAATGACGGTCCTTGCACTGAAATTTACCCTCTTACCTGACAAACTCCCCCTGAACCTGCCTTCCTTGCCTTTCAATCTCTGGGACAGGGTCTTAAGCGGCCTTCCTGAACGGTGCCTGGCAGGGGGTACGCCTGATACTGCATTATCCATGAACGTTGTCACATGGTACTGCAGCAGTTCCCATAGGTCCTCGATAATAAGCTGGGGTGCACCAGCTTCACGGTTCTCCTGGAACCTCTGGTTGATCCTGATAATATCCACCAGTTTATGGGTGAGGTCATCCTCGCTCCTCTGCCCGCTCTCAAGCGTTATACTGGGACGCATGGTCACTGGCGGTACCGGCAGTACAGTCAATATTACCCATTCGGGCCTGGCGTTATTGGGATCCATGCCAATGACTTCGATATCCTCGTTGGTTATTTTCTCCAGCCTCACCCTTATATCAGAAGGCATTAGTTTATGATCGTGATCTCCCATCTTCTCGACATATGTAGATGGTTTTTCCACCTTGATATCAAGCTGCCCTGCACCACAATACATGCAGGTCTTGGGCTTCCTTGCCTCTTTGAATACCTCTTTGGTGATATCCTCTATTGGCTGCCCCATCTTTCTCATTGTCCTGATCTGTTCAAGGTATTTCTTTTTCTGGTTAGAATCCAGAAGCAGTGCACTACATTCCCTGCATGTGGCCCTTAATACCTTGCGTATCAATTTTGCAAAACCTACATGGATAACGGGTGCGATGAGTTCTACATGTCCAAAATGACCAGGACACTCGCCTGCCCTGCCTCCGCAGGTCTTGCAGCGAAGACCGGGGTCGATAACACCCATTCGGGGGTCCATCAAACCCATTTCTATTGGGAAACCGTCGTCATCATAAGTATCTGCGGTAATTACACGGGTCACACTCATCTTCCTGTACTCTTTGGGTGATATTAGCCCGAACCTGATTTCTTTTATACGCTTTGGAACTGTTTTAATCATCTAATCACCTCTAAACCGCATCCTCCAGAATAAGCCTGGGGGCAACACCAAGTGACTTGATCTCATCCAGCAGTAACTTGAATGCATAGCTCATCTCAACAGTATATATTCCAGTCTCTGCTCCGCAGTTGGGACAGAACACCATGTTCCTTCTCTTGTCATGGGTAGCTACCATACCACAATGGGAACAAACAAGTTGGTCCACCTTATCTGATTCATCCAGCAATCTTTCTTTCAGGGTAAGGGATGCACCGTGCCCGATAAGCACATCTCGTTCCATCTCGCCGAACCTGAGACCGCCTTCCCTGGCCCTGCCTTCCGTGGGCTGCCTGGTAAGCACCTGCACCGGACCCCTGCTCCTGGCATGGATCTTTGATGAGACCATATGATAGAGCTTCTGGTAAAGGATCACGCCAATGAACACGTCAGCTTCGATCTTCTTTCCTGTTTTACCATCATAGAATACTTCTTTGCCTGTATGGGAATAACCCGCACGTTTCAGGTCAAGCCTCAGGTCATCTTCGGATTCCCCTGAGAATGGAGTGGCGTTGATACGCCTGCCTTCAAGACTGCCCACCTTGCCTCCGATCATCTCAAGTACATGTGCCACAGTCATCCTTGAGGGGATAGCATGGGGATTGATCACAAGGTCGGGGACCATCCCTGATTCCGTGAATGGCATATCTTCAAATGGCTGTATCAGTCCAAGCACACCTTTCTGTCCGTGCCTTGATGCGAACTTATCACCTAGTTCCGGGATTCTCTGGTCCCGTACCCTGACCTTTGCCAGCCGGGCCCCGTTTACGCTCTCAGTAAGAATAACTGCATCCACAATGCCCATTTCATTTGAACGCATGGTTACGCTGGACTCGCGTCTCTGCTGGGGACTAAGACCCAGTTCAGTGGGCTCTTCAAGGAACCTGGGTGGACTGGTCTTCCCGATAAGTACATCATTGTGATCTACAATGACCTCAGGATTGACAATACCATCCTCATCCAATTGGGAATACACTTCTGGTCCGCGTGCTCCCCTTACTTCCTGGTCAGGAATCTCGAACTTATCCTCCTGCCCTCCGGGATAGCGCCTCTCCTCACCTCCAAGAGTTCTGAAGAAATGACTTCTTCCAAGACCACGTTCTATACTACCCTTATTAACGACCAGGGCATCCTCAATATTATATCCTTCATAAGAAAGTACAGCAACAACAAAGTTCTGGCCTGCTGCCCTTTCATCGAACCCTATCACATCCGAGGTCTGGGTGTGCACCATTGCTTTTTGGGGATAATGCATTAAATGTCCCCTGGTATCGGGTCGTAATCTCAAGTTTGCTACCGGCACTCCGAGGCATTGCTTAACCATACCTGCACCCATAGTGTTCCTGGGTGAAGCATTGTGCTCAGGGAACGGGATCATGCCGGTACAGATACCAAGTATAAGGGATGGATCGATCTCAAGATGAGTATGTTCCGGTGTAATATCGGCTTCATTCACGGCAACAAAACAGTTCTCTTCCTCCTCGGCATCAAGATATTCAATTAATCCCATCTTAACCAGGCCATCGAACTCGATCTCCTTGTTCTTTAGTAGCTCTATATGTTCCTCTGTTAACAGGGATTTTCCGTTCTCAACAATAATAACCGGTCTTCTGGCTCTGCCATCATCACTATTTATAATTATTTCGTGAGTTTTTGGGTGGAAGGTCACATTTACCTGTATGGGTATTGTACCTGCCCTGCGCATCTGCTTGACATTGCTGACCAGTTCTTCAGGATTGTCATGATTACCAAGTAGTTCCCCGTTTAAGAATACTCTTGTTTTATTCAAAGGATTCACGCCCCTTCGTTATACTCAACTTCCTCTTCCATAGCTTCAAGCTCAGTGGCATAAGTGTCATATGTCTCTTCCAGATTCATGGTATGTGGTGCCACATGTACCACATTCAGGTTATACAGTGTCTGTTTCAACCCATTTACATCAAACACATCGGTCGATACCTCTACCATTTGGGCAAAGTTCTTCACCAGCCCGCAGTTAGGTCCTTCAGGCGTTTCCGATGGACATATGCGGCCCCACTGGGTGGGATGAAGGTCCCTTGCCTCGAAATGGGGCTGTGCCCTGGAAAGGGGAGATATCACCCTGCGAAGGTGTGAAAGGGATGCCATGTAATCTATACGGTCCAGGAGTTGGGATACGCCTGCCCTGCCTCCGACCCAGTTACCAGTGGCCAGCGGGTGGCCCAGTCTCTCTGTAAGTACATCAGCCCTGACCACAGTTATCACATTGAGGTCACGGTTACGCATATTTGCCCGCTCAAGCTGGTACTTTACATCCCTTGCCAGCCTGTTGAAAGATACCCTGAACAGGTCTTCCATCAAATTTCCGCTAAGTTTGAGACGTTTATTGGAATAATGGTCCTTATCATCCGGACGTCTCCGTCCCAGTGCCAGTTCAAAGCAGGCCTCTGCCATCCGGCCCAGGTACTGGGCTTTCACGATCCTGTGCGTCTGGTCATTACCCAGGTGCGGCAGAAGGTACCTGTCGATCACATAATTTGCTCTTTTTATCTGGTATTCCCCTGTCTGGCCGGCGGCAACCCTGTTACCCACTTTTTCCATAGCCTCTTCACAGGTATGGGCTTCGGCTTCCTCCAGGTTTTCCATCATGAACTTCACTACTTCAGGGTCGAATGAGACTGTATTTACGATATCCTCATCAGTCTCAATTCCAAGGGCCCGCATTAATGTAACAAAAGCCAAACGTCCTGAAATGGACGGGAAACTTACTTCAATGATGGCCTTACGACCACGTTCGACAACGGCCAGTGCCCTGTATCCCCTACGTTCACTGAACACCTTTGCAACCTCGATCCTGTCACCGTAACGTTCCTCGAACTCCACCAGTATCTTATTAGGAGCCAGGTCTTCCAGGGTCATCAGGACCCTCTCAGTTCCGTTCACAATGAAATAGCCACCAGGGTCCAGCGGGTCCTCCCCCACCTCTATCATTTCATCATGGGTCATATCGACCAGATTGCAGCCTTTGCTCATCAGCATAATGGGAAGCTGACCGATAATAGCTTCCACTGGTTCATGTTCTGTATCCCCCTGGACGATGGTCATCTCAAGATGTATTGGGGCCGAGTATGTTATATCCCTTAATCTTGCATCATTTGGGTATAGCATATCCTGGGCACCGTCGGCTTCTTTTACCAAAGGATTGCCAACCCTGATCTCTCCGAGTTTCACATATGTATCTTCTATATCAGTCTCAATGACCCCTTGTTCATTGATGACCTTCTGCATTCCGTAATCCAAAAAATCATTGAATGATTCTATATGGTGTCGGACTATCTTATCCCGCGTAAAGTATGCCCGGGATAATATTTCTCTATTTAACACAGCTTTGCACCTTCCTGGTTTAAGTAAAACGGATTTTTAGACAGTTTGATGTTCATCTGTCCGGTTATTCAATTACCAGTCTGTAGAATTCGGCCTCTCCCGCAGTCTTGCTGGTTCGTATAATCTTGACTATATCGCCGACCTGGCCCCCAATTTCCAGGATCACCGGTTCCTTGACCTTTATTTTTGGCAATTGCTCTTTATCAATGTTATATTTTTTTAAAACCTGGCTTGCCTCATCCTCTGACAGTAATAGATGATGGGGCACTATATTATGATCTAATAAACTGAAACTTTTCGTACCTTTCATTACTTTATTCATCCCCTTAAATATCTGAAAAACGGGCTCGGAGGGATTTGAACCCCCGACCATCTGGTATCTTCCGATGCATGGATATTTTCCATACACCTTAAAAGCCAGGTGCTCTGCCTGTCTGAGCTACGAGCCCACCGATGGACAGCGGTAGCTATGTCTAAACCTCTTACAAAATTTAGGCACAAATTTTTTCTACCGAACAATTCTTCACCGATTTGGATATGGTACTTCAGGATGCTATGCAGGCGTACCGCTCCATTAAGGAATGCATTGGATTTAAACCTTTCCTTTGTTTGACATATTATGTATCTAACTTTTTAAACCTAAACTAACTTTATTAATGATAGTTAAATATTGCTATGACTGTTGAATATTTAACTTTATCCTTTGTTACTTATGTCCTCACTCTTTACACTTGAATTTTCAGGCATGGTGCTTTTAGGTATGGTGCCTTCTGGTTTGTTGCTTCCAACCAGCTTTTCGTGCTGGATTTTTTTCTTCTTCCTGTAATAGCTAAGAGGATGCCCAATATTCCTGCATATTTCATCTTTATTGTAACAGTTACCATAAGTTATCATGGTCGTGCACGATGGAGGTTTGTAGGAAGTGCCTGTCGAGCCCGCAATATGATCTACCTGGTAATGCGTCATCTCCTCATTGAAATCAGGTGAGACATTGAACATCTGTACTACCTGGTCCACAGACAGGCCAATGTTCAGTAAAAAGGATGTCAGGGCAAACCTGGCCGAATGGGCAAGGTTGACACCACCCTGGGCACTGGAAAGGAGATGTACGATACATGGAGGGAAATCCCCTGGCTCAACTTGGCCAAACCCCTCCTCATCAAACTCCTTCTTGATCTCTTCCAGGCAGGTCTTGATCTCTTTGATATCGTCGGCCATGGCCTGGCAGAACATATCGGGCACATCCAGTGGAAGTGCTTTCGAGATACGGACCCTGACGGCCTCCTGCAGCAGTCTGGCATACTGTTCCTTGGTGATGTTCACGTATCCGGATTCCAACCTGCGGTTCACCAGCTTCCATTTCAGCGCCCGCATTCCAGCGGCTCCCCTGATATAATCTGTAAAATGGATCCTGAAACCCTTATCTATAATACTGGCATTGATGTTGAAATCCCGGCCGATCTCAGTCAGGATATTATCATCTTCTTTTCCCATCCTGGAATTTGCAAACTTTGCCTCTGCAAGAGCATACCGCCTGATAAGAAAAGCATCATCTATACATGAGACAAGTATCCTGGCAATGGGATATGATAAAAGTTCGGGTGTGGCCAGTCCCATATCTTCAGTCTTAATCTCTCCTTTAATGGCCTGGATGACCCTTGATTTAGCACGGCTGCGTGCCATGCCGTATCCGCGTGATACAAGGATTTCATCTATAGTGGAATCCATCCCTGCAACATATTCAGCTGCTTTTGTTAAAAATGGATATTCAGATAGTCTTGCTTCATCCATTGCAAATATTAATCAGATTCGATCCTCGGTGCCAGGAGATAGTTTACTTCGCCATTCCCGCCAGCGATCTGGAATTTTATCATTGTTGGGAAATCCTTGCCCAGTTCTATAGTGACTTCATTTGCCTTGCCTGCTGACTTGACCATATCTGAAAGGTAATCCAGTGAGAACAATGAGCGGGCATCTCCGGGTTCAAGACTAATAAGCTGGTCCTTGGTCATATCAAGCCGCATCCGGTCCGAGTCACCTTCTGCTTCAAGATAGAATATTTCGCCATCTATTCCCATACCCATATGGTCGGATACCTTTTCAGCGGCCTTGACGGCACGTTTCAGGTCATTGCCAGACAGCACAATGCGGGCAGGAAGTTCCAGTTGTGGTACCTTTGGTTCCTTGCGAATAGAAGCAGGATCAAGCAGCGATATCTTATAGGTCAGGCCGCTCATCCCGATCACAAGTTTGTGGGATTCTTCATCCAGCTCTATTTCCACGGTCTCTGCTTTTTCAGCCATACCCAGGATATCGTTCAACCGGTTCAGGTCCACACCCAGTTCGCCTTCGGTGGCCGTGAACTCTTCAAAAGCAGCGGATTTCAGGTTAAGTGTGATCATTGCCACATTGGCCGGATCCACTGCCTTTACCGACATCCCGTCAGGAGTCAGGTTGATCTTGGCTTCGTCAACAATACTTGAAACGGCTTCAATGGTTTCTTTGAGTTTTTCAGATTCTATAATTCCCTTGAACATTTACTGCCTCCATCCTTTAAGGGGATATGTGATAGCGATATTTCATAATCATATGCGATTATGAGTTATAAGAATTTCTAAATTATTTAAGTCCATTGAGTATTTTGCTTAACCTTGTTTTGTTATCTCTCTAAATATAGAGGCAATCCAACCAGCTCTATTATTTAGCACTTCTAATAGAGACTGCTCACATAATCAAGCTCACTGGGCCTGAAATAACATCATATGAATTTGTAGCCCTGGTTTAGTCCAACTGGATGTCAACAAAACCGTAAATCCTGGAAGTCACTTTCACGGTAAAATTGAGGGTTCACCTATCCAGCACTTCGAACAACCCCTTAAAATGCGAGTCGAAAGTGATGATCTTCCCTATATTCTCTTGCTGCATTACTGCCATGGTAGTTGCATCAGTGAAACTGACCCCCTTATCAAAGAGCCTGAAAAACAATTCCCTTGCCTGCTCCATGATGATCCCGTCAATGTTAATCATCTCGATGCGCGGTGAGCGCATCACATCAGAAATATCCTCTGCCACACCCTTATTTCCCGTACGCACCATTGCAAGTGTCAGGGCTTCGTCATAGATATAATCTGTAGTAAAGATAGTACCAAACTCCCCATTCAGGGCACTGCGTACAAGTTCGTCCGCTGCACTGTGGTAGACATCCTTTTTATTCCTGTAAGCCATGAAGGCTCCGGTATCAATAAATACAGCCATTGTCCCCGCCCTTCAATTATACAGGTATTCATCCACCTTGGAAGCGTCGGTCTCTTCACCCCAGTCTATGGCCCCGCTCCATGCCGGATCATCCTTCAGCGCAGGCAGTTTTTTTAAAAGCTCTTTTTCATGCAGCAGGGCATAATCCGATATCTTATCAAGCAGGTTTTGAAAGGATATCTTCCTGCCTGTGCTGATGGTGAATTTAGATTGCAGGACATCCAGTTTCTTTTTGGTGCTGTCTTTTACTTTTATGCTTGTGTACATCGACATCTCCAGTTTAAAAGTAGAATCTTCTGCTATATAATAATTCGCTCTTTACAATACCTGGCCTACCTATCGGTCATTTGGGAGTTTAGTAAAATATCCAGATATTCAATAAGATGAGCCTCCGGCAAAACCCACATAACGTCTTTAAAACCCAAAATAACCCATCTGAACTCTTCTTGTCCTTAAAATTTGCCTTTAAGCCCTTAGATTAACAAACTTCTAAAAGCACTTGGTGCCCTTATCAAATCATTTCTTCCCACTTTAAAAGCCGTCAATGCCGTAAGTAAAGCCGTAATATTTGGAACCGAAACAAAAATCCTGGCCAATTCAATCCCCATATTTGACATTTTAGAACGATGATATCCAACCACTTCATTTGAGTTCTTTCGTTCAACAATGGTTCTCAAATTGTAAAGTTTCCCCAGCAGTCGGTGATACATTCTTGGGATATATTCTCCCCTAAAATGGTTTCCCGAATCTGTTTTCAGAATATATCCAACACTATTTGCCCTTGCTGCGATTATGGGAATTACATCATAATCAATCACAACTTTGTTAGAATCATGGCTATCAGGTCCTGCATCACCTATCAAAAAAATTGGTTTTATTGTTATTGATGACAGATAATCTTCAGCTGTGCTTATAAATATAGTATTATCATTCTTGTTTGCACTTACTGCATCCCAGTAAACAGGTAACATCCACCAATTATCGACAATACATGTATCGGTATATCCATTACCAACAAGGACACTATATTGACCTGTTTTTTTCACGTAATGTCCTGAATCTGGATCAGAAGACATTCCAGTTTCTTTATTCTTCATGCCGTTGCTATTGCATTCAAAGAATCTGCGATCCCATATCGAAATTTTACCACCAATGAGTTTTAAGTCTCTGCACTCTTGTATCAGAATCTCCCCATACTCGTTTAAACTTGAACCGATTGCCATTAAATTTCTTTGATAAGAACGGACTGTAAGCTGCTCCTGAGATTGTATGCCCAATTCAATTCTCAATTTTGGATTTTGGTTGAACTCTGTTACAAACGAATCAATGTGTACATATCCCAGTTTGCATCTTGCGACTTCCAACTTGATGATATTATTGAAATTCAGGGTGTCTGTCTGGGGATTGTATCCTGCAATGGCTTGCATTTTTGTGAAATAATCATCAAGTGAGGGATTTAACGCAAACATATTACCGAGGTATCCGTTGAAATTTGTATAGTTGTTGAAGGCAACTATTTGATCGGAGGGCAATATACCTGTCATATAATCACTATTCTGTGCCTTCATAGGCTTGATCTTATAAGGTATTCGAACTGTTCTTTTTATAAAAGATAATGTGTTATCTAAAAAATCTGAAACCATTGTTTGAAAAATCGAAATTGGGTGACTTTTGTTCTTTTTAACTTTGAGATTTTCTGCGAAAAGAAAGATGTATTTGGTTCCACATGCTGAAGTTACTTCATAACCTTGGTCGCTTGTTCTTGTTTTTCGTGATAGAATGTTCTCAATCGGAATTGTGAAAAAATCAAGAAGAGTGGATTGATTAATAGAAATTATGCGAATTTTAGTAGTTTCTTTTTGTAATTCTAACCTTTTTTCAAAAAGTTTTTCATATTGTTTTCGTCCAGATTTACTTTTTAAACTTATAGTTATTTTACTTACAGTTCCTGAAATGTCGCTTAATTGAGCCAATATGTATTTATATCCTTTGCACACTATAGTAATCATGGATTATGCCACCATTAGAGTTATTTATATCATTAAGGCCGATTAAATACTCTAATTGGCATAATCCTACATATTTCTTTCTAAATTGATAATTTAAAGCATACAAATCAAATTTTTAGTTGAATAGTAACTGTCTATAGAGGTAATTAAAAAGGGAGGTATTTCCGCCAAAATGCCATTAGCTCAGATGGAAAAAAAGCATTGATATCATTATCCAAAAATGGAAATGAAGTAGTCAACAAGGTTATACGAATCGGTGAGATATATAACTATAAAGCATTATTGAGTTTTAAACTGGATGAAATATTTTTAGGCAATTCAAAAAATTTCATCAAAATAAGCAATGTAAACCAGTTTTCTGATGATAATAGTACGAAGATAGTTGATAACGAGTCTGCATTACTCGTACAAGGATTAAGTGGTAGATTCGTACCTACTGGTGGGGGTATTAGCAGAGAACTTGAAGAAAATTATTCTTTAAATGTGATTGATATTCAGACGGTTGGCGATCAGCGCAAGACAATGCTGTTTCTTTTAAAAAATAATTCTGTTATAGATTA
>Ga0255408_1014_pt1 | contig 22960 bp, 13 predicted proteins | sample ANMaggSeSYBR01H6_FD_182128 | JGI IMG/M metagenome (GOLD analysis project Ga0255408, IMG submission 182128) | Sediment cell enrichment communities from methane seep in Santa Monica Basin, California, United Staets - ANME aggregate JGI... | ecosystem: Environmental > Aquatic > Marine > Cold seeps >... | reverse complement strand
TGTGGATGATTTTGTGAGGGATTTACAAAATGTTACGGATGAAGAACTACAGGAAGCAAGGCAATTGATTAGAAAGTTTCCACAACTTCCTTTAGTTAAATCTGATGTGAAACGACCTGAGATTCTTAGGGATTTTGTTGCACTTGTTGAGGATGCGTATAGGGACGTGGCCGATGCGGATATTAGTGTGTGGCTGTCTAACTTTATTGGCACAGATGCTAGAATGACGCCATAGTTTTAATAATCATCCCGGTTGTCAATTTTTTTTAGATTTTGAATATTTTTTTGTACATGCTCGTCGAGCAGGTAATTCTGCACATTAACTTTGCGGCTTACGCACGCCCAGCCATCTGGCTTCGTCATCTTGTTAGCTTTACAACGAGTTGTAAAGTGGTAAAGGGGTAATACAGCTATTTGAACATATCCTGCAGATCGAATGCGATATATCCCCGTTCCCATAAATCTGCCTTATTTTCAATTTTTTTTGCGATCAATCCAAAGTATTCCGAACGCTCATGTTTGTGCCATTTGACAGCGGTTGACTTTTCTTTAAGGTCAATTAATATTCTATCAGCATCGTTTTTTTTCAGATCGCTCCACTTACATTCACAGAAAAGAACTTTTCCGGTATCCTCATTCAATGCGACTATATCAATCTCCATCTCCTTGTGCCACCACCTGCCAATATCCATAAACTCAAAAGGCATACGTTGCAGGGTACAGGTGAGAAATTCAATGGCTATTCCTTCAAAAGAATGTCCCATGTACCTGTTAAAATCAGACTTGATCTTTGAAAGCACGTAGTTACTGTTGCCGCTTTCAAGATGCCTCAGATTTGGGAACGCATATCTATACCAGAATTTAAAAAAATTGTCTTTTAAAAAATATCTACCCTTCTTTGATCGGACAGTTTCTGTCACTGGAATTTCTCTTACAATCAGATCCAGTCGTTCAAGTGTCTCCAGATATACAGATAGGGATGATTTACTGATGCCTGTCTGTGTCATTATCTCACTAAATTTTGTTTTGCTCTGTGATATGGCTTTCAAAATAGATGAATACACTTTTGGTTCTCTCAACTCTTCTTTTAATATAAAATCAGTTTCTTCGAATAGGAATTCACCTTTTGATAGTATCTTATTATGGACATTGTCCCAGAAGTCCTTTAACGGATCAAATTGCAAAAGATAGGCAGGAACCCCACCAAGACATGAGTATGTGTATAATTGCTCTTGTTGCGTATAATTTGGATAGAATTCATGATTATGTGTAAATTCCAATGGAGTGATTCTCCATTGTCCGGTTCTTCTTCCATACAATGGTGACTTTACACTCAATACCTCGGATTCCATCAGGCTCATCGATGAACCGAGGAGGATTAGCATAATATCGGTCTTGTTAAGGTAGAGGTCCCATCCCCTCTGGAAAATCGAAGTCACAGCTTTGTTGGATTCAATAAGATATGGGAATTCATCAATCACCAGTACCAATCGTTCCTTTTTTCCAGAAAGATATTGGAATATATTTTCCCAGTTCTTCTCAAGTCTTAATAACGTCTCATCCCGGAAATATTCGTATAAAGCATCAAAAAAGTTATCAATGTTATCTTTCTCGTTTGATTTCGTTGATAGGAAATATATACTCGGCTTTTGTTTTGAGAACTGCAGTACAGTTTCCGTTTTTCCCATACGCCGCCTTCCGTAGATTATTATCAGCTGTGCGCCAGATTCCTTATATTTGCGCTCAAGAAAATCAAGTTCATGAATACGGTTTACAAATTTCATAATTACGATTATAATAATTGAGATTATGATTTATAAATATTCCGGCGAGCCCGAGTTACGAACCGTATACAAGCACGAAAACCACGGTCCTGCTTCCTGCATTTGCTGCACTAATTCCACCACCGATAGAGTGCAGTCTTGAGTGCGGTCTGGCCGCTAGTTGTACCATCAGTCCTGATACGTCGGCGCTCTATAAACGTACACATGCCGCTTGAGTGCGGTCTGAACACAAGCAGTGGGGTTTGTGCGTCTGAGTTGCGCCTCACAAAAGGGCGGTACGGTGAATATGCGTTACAGGGTAGAGGATATGCCTGATGGGCTGATCCTGACTGCTAAGAAATTACCTGTGGCGACCGGATGGACCACTATTGTTTCCACGGAGGTGGTATAAATGGTTGAGCTTGATAAGGAACAGGAAAAGTTGTTTGTGAATGAGTTGATGGAGGCCAATGAGTTGACAGGTGCTTCCAAGAAGCGGCTCATTAAGTTTTTGGGTGCTAAGTATGACTGGGATAAGCATAGGGTCCAGTTCAGGCTGACCCGGGCGCTCATTGCTGAGCGGTATGCTGCGGCAAGTCATTAACGTATGGGCGGGGGGTGATTTTTAATGATCATCCCTTCAGTCATTTTTTTTTAGATTTAGAAACTTTTTTTGCACCTGCCCTTCTGGCAGGTAATTCTACACATCGACTGTGCGGCTTACGCACGCCCAGCCATCTGGCTTCGTCATCTTATTAGCTTTGCAACGAGTTGTAAGTGGTAAAGGTGTAAAGTAGAAAGTGGTTACATTTCCTGAAGAAGGCGAAAACCGAAGTTTCGATTGCGGTGGCCCTGGTCGCTGCGGACGCGGGAGGTCGACTGGAAGCGCCCAGCATAGTCCTACCATCTGCCATCACGATACACCCGGGCAGCGTAAAATCTATCTTACCATGCACTGCCATCAGCTGGAGCGCCGTTATAGGTATCATGCCATGGATCCTGCACCCATTCCCATACATTCCCGTGCACATCGTACAATCCCCATGGATTTGCCCCTTTCTTGCCGACCGGATGTGTCTTATCACCCGAGTTTTCACTATACCATGCATATTCTCCCAGTTTTGAATCATCATCACCAAAGGAATACCGTGTAGTTGTACCTGCTCTGGCAGCATATTCCCATTCTGCTTCTGTGGGAAGGCGGTGCTTATTTGTACCTTCTTTTTCATTCAGCTTTTTAATAAAATCTTGAACTTCATTCCATGATATACTCTCAACCGGTAGGTCATTGCCATTGAATTCCGATGGATTATTCCCCATGATTGCTTTCCATTCCCGCTGGGTTACTTGATAGATACCGAGATAAAACGATGTTTGTATCTTTACAGAATGCACGGGTCTTGACCATTTAAATTCTTCCGAACCCATCATGAATTCACCTACAGGAATTAAGGTAAACTTCATACCAATGGAATTGGTATGATATGCAGATATTTCTGTCTCCATCTTTTCTTCAGGTCTTTGTATCATATTTGTTTTTGGGTTGCTACCAGAGGTTATTGTTCCAGCGCGAAAACGCAGCGAACTTATTAATCGTCCGTAGCCTTTTTCCTCAAATAAATTTATCCAATGCCAGCGTTGTAACCTTTTGGGGACATTGCACTCTTCAAGTTTGAGTGGAATTAGAAAGATAGTGCCTTCTGGTTCTTTTTCTGCCACTTTCAGAGCATCATTTATCTCTTTTTGGACATAACCAGCTTTGGTTATTGCTTTATGCGAAAGGCAAACAATAACAATATCAGACGTTTGTACGGCTTCTTCAATCTCAAGTTCCCAATCCTGTCCTGCTAAAAGATTTTCTTCATCCAGCCACGGATCAAAACCATCGCTGGATAATCGCTGATACAAGTTACGTACTTCGGGCTTATCTCCAGATGAATGACACAGGAATATGCGCAAAGGACTCGTTCTTTTTTGAATCTCATCCATCATATCATACTCCATTAAAAGCCATTTCACTTAAATGGTTCTTTTTTTATTCAGATGCACAATAAACATTTCGTTCAAGCCACAAAAAACCTGCTGCCGTCTTCGAAATCCTACCAGAGGCAGCGGGCACATTGCTGGAGCCACTACTCCTGCCGCACCTTCCTCTGCTGTTATCTCTTCAACCAAACCAGCGGCGCATCCCTATCAATAGTAGATGCTGCCCGCGCGCAGTCTGAATACAGGGAGGAGACCGGCGCGGGGCAGTCTTGATTGCAGGTAGGCGCGGACAAAGTTAGATGAGTAGACTAAGACGGAAGCAACCAACTCGCCGTGGGCGGTGCGTTCAACTACTCCCACCTGCCCCTGGCGCGCTTCCTGAACCACCACTCCTGTCGCGGCTGCATTGGATGCCGCCTCTACAACCAAACTTCCGCATGCGTGCGGCTGAACACAGGTACTGAGGCTGGAGTCTGAGTTGCGCCTCAGAAGGGCGGTACTGTGAATATGCATTACAGGGTAGAGGATATACCTGATAGGCTGATCCTGACTACTAATAAATAACATGTTGTAACCGGATGGACTACGATAGTTTCCACAGAAGATGTTCAAATGGTTGAAATTGTACAGGTATATCTCAAGAAAATGCTCACTTCATTTGCATTTTATAAGGCTGCAGGAAAATATATACTTTCATATCCTCAAAAACGAGCTAATGTTTTCATTAAAAAATGATAAAAAACGATACTAACCGCAATGGTTATATACTAATGTCCCGTTGTAGGGGTTCGCTCAATTGGGTTGGCTACCATACCAATCCTGGCGAGAGATTATCTATATCAGGTATTATTTGACTTGCGCAAACATCGCATTTAACAGGCAAGAAAAGCCTTATATACCATTGAATATATATAGAAAAGCCCAGTGTGTGATTAAAAATCGCATGCAGGGGACAGATGCAAAATATTAATATAATATTTGCATTCATTTATCACCACCTTATTTGCCGAGGTCATTTCCCGGCGTCGACCCGGATTTTGGGAATTGTCCCGAAAGTGAAGGGTTGCTCTCCGACCTTGGCACAATCACAAATGGAGACGAGATGGAACTTTCTCGTCCGACGTTAGTATTGGCAGTTCGGTTAATTCTGATCGGTAGTGTATATATATATACATTATCGGGAATTAATTGGACAATACACCAAAACCCAAAAATTCCGATAAAAATCATTTCCTTTGTGTGTGATCAACAATTCTGGTTGATCCTGCCAGAGGCTACTGCTATCGGGGTTCGATTAAGCCATGCGAGTTAAATGTTCTTCGTGAACATAGCGAACTGCTCAGTAACACGTGGATAACCTACCCTTGGGACCGGAATAACCCCGGGAAACTGGGGATAATACCGGATAAGCCATAGACGCTGGAATGCCCTATGGTTCAAAGCTCCGGCGCCTAAGGATGGATCTGCGGTCTATCAGGTTGTAGTGGGTGTAACGTACCTACTAGCCGACGACGGATACGGGTTGTGAGAGCAAGAGCCCGGAGATGGATTCTGAGACACGAATCCAGGCCCTACGGGGTGCAGCAGGCGCGAACACTTTACAATGCGGGAAACCGCGATAAGGGAACCCCGAGTGCCAGCATCAAATGTTGGCTGTCCAGATGGTTAAAAATCATTTGTTAGCAAGGGCCGGGCAAGACCGGTGCCAGCCGCCGCGGTAACACCGGCGGCCCGAGTGGTAGCCGTTTTTATTGGGTCTAAAGGGTCCGTAGCCGGCCTGATAAGTCCTTTGGGAAATCTGACAGCTTAACTGTCAGGCTTCTAAGGGATACTGTCAGGCTTGGGACCGGAAGAGGTAAGGGGTACTCCAGGGGTAGGAGTGAAATCTTGTAATCCCTGGGGGACCATCTGTGGCGAAGGCGCCTTACCAGAACGGGTCCGACGGTGAGGGACGAAAGCTAGGGGAGCAAACCGGATTAGATACCCGGGTAGTCCTAGCTGTAAACGATGCTCGCTAGGTGTCAGACACGGTGCGACCGTGTTTGGTGCCGCAGGGAAGCCGTTAAGCGAGCCACCTGGGAAGTACGGTCGCAAGGCTGAAACTTAAAGGAATTGGCGGGGGAGCACTACAACGGGTGGAGCCTGCGGTTTAATTGGATTCAACGCCGGAAAACTCACCGGGTGCGACAGCAATATGTAGGTCAGGCTGAAGGTCTTACCTGAATCGCTGAGAGGAGGTGCATGGCCGTCGTCAGTTCGTACTGTGAAGCATCCTGTTAAGTCAGGCAACGAGCGAGACCCGCGCCCACAGTTGCCAGCATGTTCTCCGGAACGATGGGTACACTGTGGGGACCGCCGCTGCTAAAGCGGAGGAAGGAACGGGCTACGGTAGGTCAGTATGCCCCGAATCTCCCGGGCTACACGCGGGCTACAATGGTTGGGACAATGGGCACCTACCCTGAAAAGGGACGGTAATCTCCGAAACCCAACCGTAGTTCGGATTGAGGGCTGTAACTCGCCCTCATGAAGCTGGAATCCGTAGTAATCGCGTTTCAACATAGCGCGGTGAATACGTCCCTGCTCCTTGCACACACCGCCCGTCAAACCATGCGAGTGAGGTCTGGGTGAGGGCGTGTTTATGACACGTTCGAACCTGGGCTTCGCAAGTGGGGTTAAGTCGTAACAAGGTAGCCGTAGGGGAATCTGCGGCTGGATCACCTCCTAACGCAACGCCCAGACATTTGATCTGGACGCACTGCCGATCAGAAGCCGAAAAACTGCCAGTACAAATGAATGAATGATTCGATGGCCACGAAGCCAACTGATGTATCATCCGTTGGGTCGCCAACGTTTAATTAATGTTGGCAGGCCAGACACATCAGAGGGCTCGTAGATCAGTTGGAAGATCGCTGCCTTTGCAACTGAGGGTGCGAAAGTACCCTACGCAAAACAGGCAGAGGCCCTGGGTTCGAGTCCCAGCGGGTCCATTGCAGTCACTCTGACCAGTAGCGGGTTGCACATGTATGAAACCTTGCAGATTCCATACGTGGACAATGCTCGTGATATGGAAAGATGGCTGAACAAATAATATTCATAAACCAATGCACTTAGGATCGTAATGGCCTTAAGGAAGGGTTGAGAGCGGATCACAAGACCTGTGATCAAGTTGTATGATACCGTGTATAAGCGAAGTGCAAACTGGACGCTTACTGAAATATAGTAAAGCGGATTCTGGTAAATATACCATCCGGTGAATGGCTGGGCTCAAGAGCCGATGAAGGACGTGCCAAGCTGCGATAAGCCTCGGCGAGGTGCATGGAGCCTTTGAACCGAGGATTTCCTAATAGGACATCCAAACACATCTGTGTTGATCAGTCATGATCGGGAACGCCCCGAACTGAAACATCTTAGTAGGGGCAGGAAAAGAAATCAATTGAGATGCCGTAAGTAACGGCGAGTGAAACCGGTAGAGTTCAAACTGAATCCCTTCTGGAAACAGTAGGGACATGTGGTGTTATAAGCCCGGTCAATTACAGTCCCAGTCGATGAAGTCGAACTTGTCTGGAACGTCAGACCATAGAGTGTGATAGTCACGTAGACGTAAATCGAGGGATTGTGACCGGTGTCTTGAGTACCGTGGGTCGGAAATCCCGCGGGAATTTGGGAGGCATCAACTTCCAAAACTAAATACATCTTGAGACCGATAGCGTAATAGTAGGGTGACCGAAAGCTGAAAAGTACCCCAAGAAGGGAGGTGCAAAGTGCCTGAAATCGGATGGTGATGGAGCGATATGGCGTGAAAGGATCTGCACCATGAAGGAATCAGTCGTGAGGCTGTAGTACGAATGGTGTTGCCGGCGTTATATCATACGTTTTGAAGAACGGGCCAGGGAGTGTATTCAAGTGGCGAGGTTAACAAATCCAATTTGGTTAGCCTAAGCGAAAGCAACAAGCGCACAACCTTCGGGTGAGGCGCGGCGTATACAAGTGCGTGGAGTCACTAGGATACTACCCGAATCCTAGCGATCTAGGCGTGGGCAGGCTGAAGCGTGGGGAAACCTACGTGGAGGGCCGCAAGCGGTATTGATCTGCAAATCATTCGCGTGACCTGTGTCTAGGGGTGAAAGGCCAATCGAGCTAGGTTATAGCTGGTTCCTTCCGAAACATGTCGCAGCATGGCCTGACTGGAGATAGTCGGCGGAGTAGAGCACTGAATGGGGAACCCGGGGAAGAAATTCCTCGATCCCCTCTCAAACTCCAAAACCGCCGTCGTCGTAGAAGGTCGGAGTCCGGGCTACGGGGTAAGCCTGTAGTCCGTGAGGGAGACAACCCAGACCATGGTTAAGGTCCCCAAGTGTCGGCTAAGTGTCAACACTAAAGGGTGTCCTAAGCCCAAGACAGCTGGAAGGTTAGCTTAGAAGCAGCTATCCTCTAAGGAGTGCGTAACAGCCCACCAGTCGAGGTTTAGGGCCCCGAAGATGGACGGGGCTCAAGCCGACCACCGATACCATGGAACACAGAAATGTGATTTTGTAGGAAGGCAATCCGTTTGGGTAGAAGTAGGGCCGTGAGGTCCTGTGGACCATTCGGATATGAAAATCCTGGCAGTAGTAACAGCAAAGTCGGGTGAGAATCCCGATCGCCGTAGGGGCTAGGTTTCCTCGGCAATGATCGTCAGCCGAGGGTTAGTCGATCCTAAGATGTACCGTAAGTCGAGTACATCGAAAGGGAAACAGGTTAATATTCCTGTACCGTTTAGGCAATTAAACTGACGCATCCGGGTAGGTTGAGCAGTCATATGTCAGGCTGTCTAAGCACCGAAACTTGTGGAGAGCCGTAATGGCGAGAAGCAGGTGAATGTGTGATGGCGAAAGTAAACTTATCCCAGGTGACCGTGAAAAGGGAGCCTAAATGATCGTACCGAGAACTGACACAGGTGCCCCTAGCTGAAAAGGCTAAGGCGTGTCGGAATTACACTGGCTAAGGGAATTCGGCAAATTAGCTCCGTAACTTCGGAAGAAGGAGTGCCTGCCGTGAAGACGGCAGGTCGCAGTGACCAGGGAGCTCTAACTGTCTAATAACAACATAGCTGACCGCAACTCCGAAAGGACTAGTACGGTCAGTGAATCCTGCCCAGTGCAGGTACCTGAAAACCCGGTTCAACGGGGCGAAGGGCCTGTCAACGGCGGGGGTAACTATGACCCTCTTAAGGTAGCGTAGTACCTTGCCGCTTAATTGGCGGCTTGCATGAATGGATCAATGAGAGCTCTACTGTCCCTAGCCAGAATCCGGTGAACTTTACATTCTAGTGCAGAGTCTAGAGACCTCTAGGGGGAAGTGAAGACCCCGTAGAGCTTTACTGCAGCCTGCAGCTGAGTTGTGATTTTGGATGTACAGTATAGGTAGGAGGCATCGAAACCCCGGCGCCAGCCGGGGTGGAGCCGCCAGTGGGATACTACCCTTTCAAGATTATGGCTCTAACTCAGAGATGAGGACCCCTGTAGGTGGGCAGTTTGGGTGGGGCGCCACGCCCTTGAAAAGATATCAAGGGCGCCCAAAGGTTGACTCAAGTGGGTCGGAAACCCACTGAAGAGTGCAAGAGCATAAGTCAGCCTTACGTGATTTCGCAAAGCAAGGAATCGCGAGACGAAAGTCGGGTCTAGCGAACCAATGTACCTCCTTGATGGGGGTCATTGACTACAGAAAAGCTACCTCAGGGATAACAGAGTCGTTTCCGGCAAGAGCACATATCGACCCGGAAGCTTGCTACCTCGATGTCGGTTCTTTCCATCCTGGCCGTGCAGCAGCGGCCAAGGGTGAGGTTGTTCGCCTATTAAAGGAGATCGTGAGCTGGGTTTAGACCGTCGTGAGACAGGTCGGTTACTATCTACTAGAGGTGTTCGTTGTCTGAAGGAAAGTTGCATTTAGTACGAGAGGAACTATGCAACGGTGCCACTGGTCGATCGGTTGTCTGACAAGGCAATGCCGAGCAGCTACGCACCAAGGGATAAGGGCTGAAAGCATCTAAGCCCGAAACCCATCCTGAAAAGAGACAACATTAAGGGCACTCGTAAAAGACGAGGTTGATAGAGTCGGGATGTACGCACCAAGGCAACGAGGTGTTTAGTCCGCGGCTACTAATAGCCTGTGCCACTCCTGCTGATCTATAAAGTAGGATTGTTCAGAATGTGAGTCCTTCGGGGCTCATTTCAGGCGATATCCAGTTTGTACTTCGCTATACACAATCATGTGTGAGTGTAGCGGCCATAGCGGAGGGGAAACTCCTGTACCCATCCCGAACACAGCAGATAAGCCTTCCCACGTTCCTTACTGTACTGAGGTGCGAGAGCCCTCGGGAACTCTGGATCGCTGCTATGCTCACTTAATTGTTATTTTTAGACCATTTTCTTCCTTTATTTCAAATAAGTCTTTTATCAATCAACTTGAGCGGAATCTCAGGTAAGATAACAATTTTATAGAGATGAATCTATCTTCATAGTGGTGTCTGCTGTTGGTAGAATATACAGAAATTCAACGGATGATTACAAGCGATAATGCTAAAGTGGGTGAAGAAGCACCACGCAAAATATGTTCAACCTTTTCTAGACTTGAAAATAAAGAGCAGGCATGGGAAGACCTGCTTGCGCTCACAAATGACCCAGACAGCTTTGTACGTTGGAGTGCGGCTGATGCGCTTGGTTCTGTAGTTCAGTACCTACCAGACAAAGAGCAGGCATGGGAAGACCTGCTGGCACTCACAAATGACCCAGACAGTAATGTGCGATGGAGTGGGGCAGAAGCGCTTGATGCTGCGATTCAGTATCTGCCAGACAAAGAGCAGGTATGGAAAGACCTCCTAATGCTCACAAATGACCCGGACAGTTATGTGCGATGGCGTGCGGCGGGTGCGCTTGGTTCTGCGTTCCAGCACCTGCGTGACAAAGAGCAGCCCTCTAAAGACCTGCTGGCGCTCACAAAGAACAAAGACATCTTTGTGCGAATTGGTGCGGCTGGTGCGCTTGGTTCTGTGTTCCAGTACATGCCAGACAAAGAGCAGGCATCCAAAGACTTGCTTGCGCTCACAAAGAACAAAGACATCTTTGTTCGAAGGGGTGCGGCTGATGCGCTTAGTTCTGCGTTCCAGTACATGCCAGAAAAAGAGCAGCCCTCCAAAGGCCTGTTGGCGCTCACAAAGGACCCGGACAGCAATGTGCGAATTGGTGCGGCTGATGCGCTTGGTTCTGTGTTCCAGTACATGCCAGAAAAAAATAAGACATCTAAAGACCTGCTGGCGCTCACAAAGGGCGAGGACAGCGATGTCAGAGTATCTGCAAACCATTCCCTCGGTAAAATTTCAGTTTACAGAGCAACAATTGCAGAAGATGAAGATTTATTACAGAAAGAACTGGAAAATGCAATCGTTTTTTTTGAAAAATCTGCCCTAGAATCAACATGGTTCAATCCTGCTAAATTTTGTCTACCTTTTTACAGATCATATTATTTAGTGATTTTTAAAAAGCAAGAGGCTGAAAAAGAGGTTAAGAAGAACCTTGATGAGGCAAAACGTGCTGTATCTAGTTCAGAGAGTAGGGAAAAACTTCTGGAGGCAGTTGAAAATCTCTCAAATGCACTGAATGAGACCCAGAAATTGCGAGATATGGAAGATATCAAAGCAGACCTCAATGGATACAGGCGGTACTGCAACCGCGCCTGTGAGCTTCTTGATATAACTGAGGATAGAGCGCCGGGGGCGACGAAGCTGATTAGGAGGGGGCTGCCGGTTATTGATGACCGGATACAGGGGATGCTGGCGGAGATTAGGAAGAAATCCGGGGATCTGTGTAAAAAATCATTAGGTACTCCTTTTGAAGATTTGGGCAAAGAAGTGAATGAAATAGGTCTGAATCTATTATCAATAGGAAATCCAATAGCACTTGAAAAACAAATAAAATTTTTAGAAATTTCGCTATCAGCGATTTGTAATAGAATGCCTGGAAAAGAGAGTGTAGAAGCATGCAATTTACTAAATTTGGCAATTGATGAAACATATATTGAAACCAAACTTTCGTTAATCAATATGATATTAAATAAAATCCCTTTGATAATAAGTAATTCTGAATATATTGAAAAAATTGAGCGAATCGAAAAAAAGCTTGATGAGATAAAGTTCTCTTTAGAATCCAAAAATATAAGTGAAGAATTAGTAATATCAGTCGGGCCCGATATTTTAGGTACAGGTATAAAACACGTTGTAACTATTCCAATACAAAAAATCTCTTATCCAGAACTGAAAGAGGATTTAGAAAAAATAAAAGGAATGTCTATTTTTAATTTGGCCGCTCTGCCATCAAAATTGGGCAAGAAAATAAAAGATTATCTCGTTTCAAATGATAGAGAATATTTAATTGAAAAATTAAAGTAACTATTCAGCCATACAAATTATGGCTACTGATAACGAAAGTACATTTTGTAGCTTTTAATGAAACATTCATAGCTAATGTCTTCCGATATCGATTCCATAGATTTAAAGAAATTATTGAAGTAAAGAGTAACGGCTTATGATAGTGTTTTATAGGCTGAATAGTTACAAATTAAATTGATATTTTAAATCATTTATCGATAATAATTAGATTTTTTGATTTAATAGAGATTGTCGGAAAAGTACCTGAAAAGTGTCTAAATTGAAACTTCCAGAAATATTGTTAAAACTAAATCACTATGCTGCGCCCAGTCAAGTTTAAACAGTAAAGCTGAAATATTCAAAAATTAGGCTTTTCCGACAATCTCTAATATATTGAATCTCACTTTCAAACATATATTCTTTGTAATGGTGCATAGATCGCCTCTCCTGAATTTAGAATTGCATTTCTTCGTATATAATTTCGACTGGATCGCTGCTATGCTCACTTACTTTTAATTTTCAGACCTTTTTTTCCTTTATTTCAAATAAGTCTTTTATCGATCAATTTAAGCGGAACCTCATGCAAGAAAACAATTTTATAGAGGTCAATCTATCTTCATAGCGGTGTCTGCTATTGGGAAATTATTCAGAAATTCAACAGAAAATGGGGAGTAGTAATGCTAAAGAGCGTGAAGAAGCAGTACGCAAAATAGGTTCAGCCTTTTCTATACTTGAAAACAAAGAGCAGGCGTCCAAAGACCTGCTGTCGCTCTTAAAGGACCAGGACAGGGGTGTGCGATGGCGTGCGGCGGATGCGCTTGGTTCTGCCTTCCAGTACCTGCCAGACAAAGAGCAGGCATTAAAAGATCTGTTGGCGCTCTTAAAGGACCAGGACAGGGGTGTGCAATGGTGTGCGGCGGATGCGCTTGGTTCTGCCTTCCAGTACCTGCCAGATAAAGAGCAGGCATCAAAAGACTTGCTGGCGCCAACAAATGACAAGGACAGCGGTGTGCGATGGGCTGCTGCATATGCGCTTGGTTCTGCGTTTAAGTACCTGCCAAACAAAGAGCAGGCATCAAAAGACCTGCTGGCGCTCACAAAGGACCAGAATAGTGATGTGCGAAGGCGTACGGCGGGTGCGCTTGGTTTTGCGTTCCAGTACCTGCCAGACAAAGAGCAGGCATGGAAATACCTGCTGACGCTCACAAAGAACCAGGACATCGAGGTGCGAAGGCGTGCGGTGGAGGCGCTTGGTTCTGCGTTCCAGTACCTGCCAGATAAAAAGCAGGCATCAAAAGACCTGCTTGCGTTCACAAATGACCAAGACAGCTATGTGCGATGGAGTGTGGCGGAAGCGCTTAGTTCTGCATTCCAGTATCTGCCAGACAAAGAGCAGGCATGGAAATACCTGCTGGCGCTCACAAAGGACCAGAATAGCTATGTGCGATGGAATGTGGCGGAAGCGCTTGGTTCAGCGTTCCAGTACTTGCCAGACAAAGAGCAGGCATCAAAAGACCTGCTGGCGCTCACAAAGGACCAGAACAGCTATGTGCGATGGAGTGTGGCGGAAGCGCTTGGTTCAGCGTTCCAGTACTTGCCAGACAAAGAGCAGGCATGGAAATACCTGCTGGCGCTCACAAAGGACCAGGACAGCGAGGTGCTAAGGGGTGCGGCGGGTGCACTTAGTTCCGCGTTCCAGTACCTGCCAGACAAAGAGCAGGCATCAAAAGACATGCTGGTGCTCACAAAGGACAAGGACAGCGAGGTGCGATGGCGTGCAGCGGGTGAACTTGGTTCTGCGTTCCAGTATCTGCCAGACAAAGAGCAGGCATCAAAAGACCTGCTTGCGCTCACAAAGGACAAGGACAGCGGTGTGCGATGGCGTGCGGCAGAAGCGCTTGGTTCTTTGTTCCAGTACCTGCCAGATAAAGAGCAGGCATCAAAAGTCCAGCTGGCGCTCACAAAGGACCAAGACAGTTATGTGCGATGGCGTGCGGTGAATGCATTAGGTTCTGCATTCCAGCACCTGCCATACAAAGAACAGAAATCCAAAGACCTGCTTGCGCTTACAAAGGACCCAGATAGCTATGTGCGAATTGGAGCGGCGGATGCGCTTGGTTCTGCGTTCCAGTACCTGCCAGACAAAGAGCAGGCATTAAAAGACCTGCTAGCGCTCACAAAGGACCCGGACAGCAATGTACGAAGGAGTGCGGCGGATGCGCTTGGTTCTGCGTTCCAGCACCTGCCAGATAAAGAGCAGGCATCCAAAGACCTGCTTGTGCTCACAAAGGACTCGGACAGCGATGTCAGAGTATTTGCAAATCATTCCCTCGGTAAAATCTCAGTTTACAGGGCAACAAATGCAGAAAATGAAGATTTAATACAGAAAGAACTGGAAAATGCAATTGTTTTTTTTGAAAAATCTGCACAAGAATCAAAATGGTTTAATCCTGCTAAATTCTGTCTTCCATTTTATCGATCATATTATTCAGTGATTTTTAAAAAACAAGAAGCTGAAGAGGAGGTTAAGAAAAACATCGATGAGGCAAAACGTGCTGTGTCTGGTTCAAAGAGCAGGGAAAAACTCCTTGAAGCAGTTGAAAGTCTCTCCAATGCGCTAAATGAGGCGCAGAAATTGCGGGATCTGGATGACATAAAGGCAGACCTCAATGGATACAGAAGATATTGCGACCGCGCCTGTGAGCTTCTGGATAGCACTGAGTATAGAGCGCCGGGGGCGACGAAGCTTATCAAGAGGGGGCTGCCGGTTATTGATGAGCGGATACAACAGATAATTGAAGAGATCCAGGAGAAGAGCAAGGCATTATGCAAGAAAACAAGAAATGCAGAATCTCCTTTAGAAACATTGGGTATTGAGATTAATCAATATGCTGACGAACTCTCGACAAAAGACTATTTAAAATCCGAAAGAACAGTGCCTAGAATTGCCCGAGTTCTTTGGAATTACTGTAAACATCTTCCAGAAGAAAAAAGAGGATATGCCTGTGAACTTATAAAAGAAATAAATAATGAAGAAGAACTCAGTGATAAGCTAAATAAAATTGAACTTATACTGACATATTTTGATCCTCAGATTGAAATAGAAATGAAATCTTCAACTCAACAATTCAATGCCAAACAACTGAAACCCACTATCGGTATTATAACAGCATTACCTAAAGAATTCACTGCAATGAAGATCCTGCTCGAAAATAACGCATCTTTTAAAGTATCAGGGCAAGGAGCAGGAAGACGGTATTGTTTAGGAAAAATACCTTCCGATGATAGTGAATATCATTCTATCGTATTAACACTTGCAGATATGGGGACTAATATTGCCGCCTTGAGAGCATCTTTGCTACTCGAGCATTTCCCAAATGTTACCTCTCTTATTATGACGGGGATTGCTGGCGGGGTACCTCATCCGAATAAGCCTGATGAGAATGTTCGATTGGGCGATATTGTTGTGTCCGATCATAGAGGTATTGTTCAATATGATTTTGTTTCAGACAAGATTACAGAAAAGAAACATAAGTTCCCACCCAGACCTCCAAGCTCAAGTCTATTGGAATCTGTGCGATTACTCGAAGCATCTGAAATTGAAGGAAACCATCCCTGGTTAAAATATATTGACTTTGGGGTTGATAAACTGAAATTTCATCGACCTCCTAAAGCAAAAGATATTCTTGAAAGTTTAAAAAATCCTGGTGAGACAATTCCACATCCGCATGATCAAAAAAGAACAGATGGGCAGCCAAGAGTATTTTATGGACCAATCGCATCTGCAGATAGACTGCTTAAGAATCCAATAAAGCGTGATGAGCTTCGTGAGAAATTTAAGATCAAAGCTGTTGAAATGGAAAGTTCCGGTATTGCCGATGCCACCTGGAACCGGGAAATAGGGTATTTGGCAATTCGTGGAATATGCGACTATTGCGATTCAAATAAAGGAGACGATTGGCAGGGTTATGCGGCTATTATAGCTGCAGCATATACAAGAGCTTTAATCGAGTCTATTTGAAGATGTATGATGATTTTGAATTTTAAAAGAAGATAAGCCAACTACTGAAGTTTATCAAACACAGTAATCCTCCTTGTCAGACTGCGGTGCACCCTCTGTATATACACATCAACCACTGAAAAGCTGGCAGATACCGCCCACTCCTCAACAGGACATTCAGAGACCAACACTGCCCGGGCGCCGGGACGCAGGACCCTGAATATCTCACAAAGAGAACGTTTCATAAGATTATCCAGGGACCTGGCCTGTATTAGTGCAGACCTGCCGTAAGGCGGGTCGGTCACTACACAGTCGATACAGCTGTCCTTCAGAGCCATATTACCTGCATCCTGGAACATGAGAGAATGATCAGGCACATAGAAATCAAGGTTCATCCTGGCACCCAGCAGTATCTTCCTCTGTACATCACAACCCACTGTCATCGCACCCATAAGCCCTGCCTCCACCAGTATTCCACCTGTGCCGCAGTATGGGTCAAGTATTATACTGCCCGGTCCACAGCGAGCGATATTTACCAGGGAGCGTGCCAGCCTTGGCATAAGAACGCCAGGGTAGAAGAACGGTTTGTTCTGTGGCTTACGGTCTTCAAATAAACCACGGTCAACAGATGCCAGCACACGACCGAAGATGCATTTTCCATCAGTCAGTACTGCCCGATACTGTACGTCGGGATTAATAAGGTCGGCTCGATATCCCTTATTGTAGAGCACCCCGCCGATCTTTCGTTCAATATCCTCAGATGAGATGGGACTTTTACGCTTAATCTTCTTAGCCCTGATTTTGTAAGTAAGGGATGCAGGTTCATCAAAATCCACATTATCAACCATGTTTATAATGTCAGGTAAGGTTGAATCCGAGATGCCCAGCACATTGATAATATGCCAGGTCAGGGCCAGCCGTTTGCTAAGTTTGCTCACCTTATCCACGTTTGTGTCTATATTTGCGATTACACTTGCATTTACGTTTACATTTGAAATTAAATTTGGGACATCAACAATAAGTATCTGGTCGAATCGATATCGTACAGAAAATCCAATATTTTCGGATTCCAGGGCCCCGATAACTTCAGCTACTGGTATATCGGGATGCTCGCCCGAGAATTCAAAAGCAATCAGGCTCATAATTCAATCACAGGCTTCAGGTGGCTGCATATTATCTTTCAGTTCTTTGAATACCTCTGCCATAACACCATAATGCATGAACTGTTCGTGAAGCCTCTCAGCAGAAACCTTTTTTGCATAGGAATCATCTTCCCAGGGAATGTCCAGGTCATAGTTCACATTTTTCAATAATAGGCCGCAGGCCGGTGCCGGTTCCAGTCCCTCTTCGAACTCTTCCGGATGAAGCATGCGTTTAAGCCATTCAACTTCACGGGTCTGGTCTCCCACCATACGAAGAGCTGTAACGATCTTGCGCACCATATGCCATACGAAACTATCAGCCTTGATATCAAGATTGATTAATCTGCCTTCCACCCTTATATCGATTCGTTCAACTGTTCGCACAGTGGACTTATCCATATCCGGTGTGGCAAAATTAGCAAAATCGTGGGTACCTCTTAAGAGCTTTGATGCTTTGCGCAAAAGTGAGATATTTAAACATTCACCACAAATGAAATATTTGTATTCCCTGCTTACAGCATGCCGTCTGGGGTCGAAATCGTCAGGTACTTCAGCCCTTGACCACACCCAGATAGACGGCGGCAGTTTACTGTTAATTACCCTGGGTATTGCCAGTTTCGGCTTGTCGGTATCAAAAGCGATCACCTGTTCAAGGGCATGGACACCGGCATCGGTCCGACCGGAACCGGTATATCTGGCACTTTTAGGGTCAGTAATGATCTTCAGTTCTTCAAGAGTTCCGAAGAGTTCTTTTTCAATTGTTGGCACATTCGGCTGTATCTGATATCCGTGATACTCAGTGCCGATATATGCAATCTTTAATGCTATCCTCATAAGTCCAATCCTATAGAAATATGTGCGGGTAAATGATAAAAGTAACTCAAAGATACGGTAAAAGTGATCATTTCCTATTTACTGCCTTTTTTTGCCTGTAATAATCTACGATCATTACCAATGCGATCATGAACAGGCACCCCATCAGGAACCACAATCCCAGGTGGGATGTGAAATCCATATCAAGGGTTGATCTACCCTTTTCCAGGGTGGCTGGTTCAACATATAAAGTAGGTATGTGTACTGGCATATCAGCGACCATTTCAGCCACTTCAGGTACAGCTTCAGGGATGTTCGAGACATCCGGTGCAGTTGCATTTGAAAAGGACTTCTGTGCTGAATCATTTACCACACCCATGATCGGATACTCTGCTCCTCCTGAAACGTTGCCTATAATATCCATAGATGAATCAATTGAAGACCCTTCTTCAAAAATTCGGTTGACATTGCCTTCTGGCATCAAGCTTTTTGAGGAGGTAAATGTACTTGTTAGCAGCTCAATAAAACCTGATGCGAAGACAGCAGTCAGAATGACACCAAGGTATTTTTTCAGTATTTCGGTAATAGAAGCACTACCAAGCTTTTCAGGCACCACAACGATAAGTTTACGTACAGGTGCATAGACCTTGACCTCCCTTCCTTTCTCGCTGTATTTTATTCGCTCGATCTTTGCAAGTCCCACGTCCACAAGGTTTTCAAGATTATATTTAATAGTGGTCAGGGGAACATCCAGATGTTTAGCGATATCGGATGCACTCATGGAGTGCTCGGCAAGCAGTTCCATTATGTGCCTGGCCGTGTCATTGGTGATGACCTGGGTTATCTTTTTTGATTCATTACCAAGAGGGAGCACTAGAAGTTTTTCACTGTTATAATTTATTTCATTATCAGCTATGTTGTGGCTGTTGACTCCAGTGTCTCCAAGTACATCTGCCATACTTTAACTTATGTGGATAATATTGATATATATACCTATAACTGCGAACTGACCTGCACTTATTGGTCATCTGGTAATGTCTGCATCCTGTTGAAATGCCGGCTGAACTGGCTGCGGCGGTTGATATGCTGGTGTTTGGCAGCACGTTTTACAATACCGGTCCAAAACTCATCTTCCATTGTGTATCACCTCAGGTATATCGATGAACTACAGCAATGATAAACCACATCCAAGAGCACTGCGAAAGTAATCCTTGGTAAATAGTATGATAGTAGAACAGATGGAGGATCAAGAAGCCTCAATTACCCTCAATAACCCTTTTATAATATGAAACGATTCTATAAGTGAGGTTTTTTATATGGAAGAACTTAAAATGAGGGATCGGGTTCTATATTACTGAATCGATACGTGATAAGCGCGTAACTATTTTCGATACCACACTGCGTGATGGTGAACAAACCCCTGGCGTATCTCTTACATTTGAACAGAAAAAGGAAATTGCTTCCCAACTTGACAAGCTTGGCATTGATATACTTGAAGCCGGTTTTCCGATGTCATCGGAAGGGGAGAAGCAGAACGTAAGCGAGATCGCTAAAATGGGTCTTGAACTGGATGTATGCGGACTCTCAAGGTCAGTATTCTCAGATCTGGACGCATGCCTGGAATGTGAAGTGGATATGGTGCATACCTTTATTCCCACATCTGATGTGCAGCGTATCCATACCATCAATAAGAGCAGGGAAGAGGTACTGGACATGGCCATCAGGGCTGTGGAGCATGTCAAGGACCACGGCGTAAAATGCATGTTCAGCCCAATGGACGCCACTAGGACGGATTTTGATTATCTGTTGCAGATCAGCAAGGCGGTCCAGGAAGCGGGATGCGATGTTATTAATATTCCAGATACAGTTGGCGTTTTCGTGCCATCTGCCATGAAGGCTTTGATAGCAGATATCAAAAAGGATATCACCATCCCCATTGATGTTCACTGTCATAACGACTTCGGGCTTGCAGTGGCTAACAGCCTGGCAGCAGTAGAGGGAGGCGGCAGGCAGGTACAGGTCACCATAAACGGCCTGGGTGAGCGGGCCGGCAATGCCGACCTTGCCGAGACCGTAATGAGCCTGCACAGTATCTACAGGGCAAAGACAAATATTAAGACCGAGTACCTTCTGGAAACTGCACATATGGTGGAGCGGACTACTGGTGTAAGGATACCTCCGACAATGCCTGTTGTTGGTGATAATGCATTCGCACACGAGAGCGGGATACATACCCATGGCGTGCTTACCAGGACAGATACCTTCGAGCCCGGCATTATGACACCTGAGATGGTAGGTCATAAGCGGCGCATCGTGATGGGCAAGCATGCAGGCAGGCATGCGGTCGTTAAGGCGCTGGAGGATGCAGGTATTGAACTTGATAATGACCAGTTGAACGAGATCATGACCTGGATGAAGGACATTAGCAAGAAGGGCAAATGCATCACTGATACAGACCTGATTATCATTGCTGAAGATATTATAGGCAAAGGGAAGAAATCCGAACGTCCCATTGACCTAATCGAATTCTTTGTACAGACAGGTAATAGTCGCCCTCCAATAGCTCATGTAACGGCCATGGTTAGGGGTGAAAAAAAGGAAGCATTCAGTAAAGGTATTGGCCCAGTGGAAGCGTTACTGAACGCTGTCCAGAGTATCATTAACGGCCAGAAGATAATGAAATTGAAGGATTACAGAATCGAGGCCATTTCAAGTGGTTCGGATGCACTTGGCGAAGTTTTCATTGTTGTGGAGTATGATAAGGGCAAAATTATGACTGTTAGTGCTGCCAATGAAGATATCATAAAGGCAACGGTAGAGGCTATTGTAAAAGCTATGAATCGCATCCTGATGCTGCAGTAGGGAATATGAACCGACCGGCTGCATACATTCTTGACCTTGACGGTGTGGTCTACCACGGGAGAACGGTCATACCAGGTGCCAGTGAATCAATTGAAAGATTGAGGAGTTCGGGCAGCTGGGTGGTATTCCTTACCAATAATGCCACACGCACCAGGGAGACTATTGCCAGACGGCTTGTGGATATGGGTATCCCGTGTAATGCAGGGGATGTGATATCTTCTGCCTATGCTACATCAGTCTACATTAAAGATAAGTATGGCAGCAGTACAATATATCCTGTGGGGGAGCAGGGATTGGTTGAAGAACTGGAACGGGCAGGTCATGTAATTAGTGAACAGTATGCAGATTATGTGGTGGCTGGCCTGGATCGGGAATTCACGTATGAGAAGCTTACCCGGGCCCTGGATCTGCTCATGAACGGGGCAGGGTTCATTGCTACCAATACTGATGCTATGCTACCTACGGAGCATGGTTTCCTACCAGGAGCCGGGAGTATGGTAGCTGCCATACAGACTGCTTCTGGTGTGCTGCCTGATGTGATAGGTAAGCCTAATAAGCCGATCATGGATGTGCTGCTTAAGGAGTACGGGATGAGAAGTGAAGAGTGCGTTATGGTGGGAGACAGGCTGGAGACCGACATCCTGGCAGGGATAAGGGGTGGGATGCAAACAGTTCTGGTACTTACTGGAGCATCAGGGATAGAGGATATTGAATCTTCAGGGATACGGCCTGATGTTGTTCTTGATAGTATCGCTGATTTGGAATAGCCCTTTTTTGATGTATAGGAAAGTATATCCTTTCCTGTAGGCCTAGAAAATGCAAACGATGTGAGCATTTTCTTAATGACTCATTCGTTCTTTGTAAAATACACAAGCCACTGATTCGGTTCAAACTGGCTTCCCATGTTCATTTATCATCCTATCGATTTCGTCAAGCGCGTAGGAACCGAGTTGCATTTGCTTTGATCTGGCTTTGTCATCATCCATGTCACCGATAACAAGGATATTCTCATCGTTTAGCCGATTAGCTGGTCCAGTGAAGTTAAATGATCCTACAACAAGCACCTCACCATCAATGACTGCCAGCTTGTGGTGTAGTTTATTCAATCCTGCTTTATGCGGGCATAAATGCATTTCAGCTCCCGCGTCCTTGATGTCTTTTGTCGGAGCCCACTGCTGTTTACCCTGGCTGCCATCCAGGATACCGCGTACTTTGATCCCGGAACGGGCGAGAGCTATAAGGGTATCATCAATCCCTGAAGAGCGACTGAAGGTGAACATTGCAAAGTCCACGGATTTTTTTGCTTTAAGCATTTGTTTCATAATCTCCATCTCAGGAGAGTGATCTGGTGCAAAAAGTATCTTAACTGGTACTCCTGCAACGCAGTATACACGTGGTGGACTAAAACGGGGGCTCTGGTTTGACCCGAAGGTCCCATCGAGTATCTCCCTGAACTCATTTGAATATTCTTGGGCCACCCTTTTGCTTTTCGCTATCAGTATATGGTTAAGATTGGAAGCAACACCGGTGGGAGTAAAATTTGTGGATCCGGTAAGAATGGCCGCATCGGCGGAATCCTTATCCCGAATAATAAACTTCTGATGGAAGATATCGGGATTAAAATCTGTTTTGACTTCTATTTTGGCCCTTTGCAGAGCATTGTGTATCTGTCGGTTCGTCTCATTGGTACCACCTTCAGACCAGGGGTCAGCGAGGGCTTTTTGCACAGTGAGATAATTTCCTTCCAGGACAACTCGAACTGAAAGACCTCTCTGTCTTGCGTGGATCAAGGCATCAGCTATGGGCCGGGATTCAAGTTCTTGTACAGCTACATCCAGTGATTAGCGGGATCCATCAATAAAGCTGACTATTACATCCAGCAAATCGTCCGGGGCCCCCAATTGCTTTGGTCCCATGAATAATTCCAGTCTTCCAAGATTTAGAGACATTGCATTTCACCTTACCTGATACTAGTGTCAAGTCAATCCTCAAG
>Ga0255408_1009_pt1 | contig 28751 bp, 24 predicted proteins | sample ANMaggSeSYBR01H6_FD_182128 | JGI IMG/M metagenome (GOLD analysis project Ga0255408, IMG submission 182128) | Sediment cell enrichment communities from methane seep in Santa Monica Basin, California, United Staets - ANME aggregate JGI... | ecosystem: Environmental > Aquatic > Marine > Cold seeps >... | reverse complement strand
TTTGCTTCTCCCTGCCTGTATCTTATCTCACGATGAATCTCAAGTGCCTGCTGGTGGTATTTTAGTGCTTCATCTGCCTCGCCTTTGGCTCTGTATATGAGGCCTATATTACCCAGATCGCTTGCTTCTCCCTGCCTGTATCCTATCTCACGATGAATCTTAAGTGCCTGCTGGTGGTATTTTAGTGCTTCATCTGCCTCGCCTTTGGCTCTGTATATGAGGCCTATATTACCTATTGCAATTGATTTCCATTTATTATCATTTGATTTATTTGAAATATGAGACCAAGCAAGAATTGATTGTTCAATTTCTCCCCATGTGAAGCATTGTTCGCCAATAAGATTAGCAACATCACAATTCTCTGAAATATCTATTAAAATCTTAAAAATATCAATGTCTTTTAGAATATCAACAAGTATATAATATGAATCATATTCTGATTTTACTTGTTCCATTGCTTTGCAATATATTTTCTTTTTGTAATATTTTTCTAATTTTCTTCGTTCTTCATATCTTAGATAGTCTCTAAAAAGAGGATGATATAACCAGTATAATTCTTTTTCAGATTTTAATATACCTCTTTTAATGATATCGTCCAAGGCATTATCTATATCTCCATCACAAAATGCTTCTATTAATTTTAGTGTTAACAAAGGCGGTGCAATTGCCAGCTTTTTTACAACATCTTTAGCATCATCTGTTAATATTTCTATAATTTCATCATGAATTTTTTTTAGAACATCGATTTCATCCTCCCATAATGTTGCTAAAAATTCAAGCATCTTTTCTTCTGTATTTTTATTACTGCAGATGAAAACAAGTGATCTTGCAATATAAGGATAACCTTTTGAAGTCTTTACAATTTTATTGGTGATTCTTTCAGAAAAATAAAAATTAATGTCATTTACTAATTTGGTAGTGTTATCCTCATCTAATTTTTTAATAATAACACTTTTATAAGAACCTGCTTTTAATTTAATATCTCTAACATAGGGTGTTGGAATCTCAAGAATAAATCGAATTTGGTTATTTTGATTCGTTGTTGCAAGAATTATATCTAATGTTGTTTCATCTAATAAATAAGCATCTTCTACGAAAATAAATTTTTCTTTTGATTTTATCATTTCTTTTAAAGGAAGTTTTTCAGTAAGTTCTGATGTTCTCTGAAATCCGAAGCCAGTGGCTGAAACATTAAACGCACTAATTTTAGATAACAATGATTGTTTAAAGATCTCATTCATTTCCTTAAGAAACTGCCCACGATGAATGAAATAACATTTTTTTCCTTCGTTTTTTAATTTTTTTATTAAAACACACATTAAATTTGTCTTTCCAATTCCTCTGTCTCCTTTTACAACTACTATACTACTGTCACTGATTTTTACGAAAAGTTCATTTATTTCGATTTCTCTTCCTACAAAGTTGGCTCCATATTGTGGTGTTAAAATATCCATATTATTTCTAAATGATAAAGGGTTTAGACAAATATATATGCATATCGAATATTACTTTAAATTTTAAAGCTTTGTATATTCTAAATCCCGCGAATGCTGCTATCCATCATCTCCCAGTCCCTCAAGTATCAGTATATCTTCCGTATCTTTCAGTTCAGTTCATCAGTTATTCACTTCACTTTCGACTATAAAAGTGCACTATCCTCACAAAATCGTATGTAATTGCATAGATATCCCGGCAAAATTTTGATTTTACTTCACTTTGTGTGCAAAGGGTGAAATAAGAAAGCAGGGGAGATATCCGGCTGGAACCCGGGAAGGCAGGATATCGTGATCAGGGAGACAGACCAAGAGAACAACTCTTCATGCCTCCCTGCAGCTGTGGTCCTCAGCTGGCTGGCTGCCAGAATCCCGGGATTTCCCTATATCTGTATATCCTTGAGTCCCTCCGGATAGTATCAGGAACTTTCCTTCCAGGATATTTGCCATTGCAGAACTTTCAGGATATCCCTGGGAAATACCTGGCAGCTGCAGGGATGTCCTTGATGTTCCGGATGATCACCACAGCTGCAGATTAGTAGCCAGCCTTATAACCCCTCTGCCAGTGCCAGTAGCTTCTTGGCCGTCCTGGATATCCTCCTGGCCAGCTGTAGTGCAGGCCTGCTTGCCTACCAAGATCCAGAGATTATCAAATACTAACACCCCTTTGCCGACATGGAGATAACAGTATATAGCTGCTGTTTTCGTTGCAAATTGTGAAATAATAGATCCCGGAAGATATCCAGCTGGAACCAAGGGAGGCAGGATACCTGATTATAAATTATTCTCTTTTCTTTGTAGTCATAACTGTTTTTGTGTTCATTGTTCCAGGTGCCAATGACATTTGTGATATACCTTCAGAGGTTGACAATAACTCATAAATTCCTTGTGTAGGTGCAATCCATACTGAACCGGTGCCAGAGAACGTCTGCAATAAACCTTCACCCGAAACGGATGTTGCAACCCAAGACTTGCTGCTCTTCTCTGCTTTAAATTCGATCCCCTCAGATCTCAATAAAGTGAAATTTCCATCAACGCTTAATTTCTCATTATTGAGTTGCACTTTCTGTATTTCAGTAACTGGAACTGGAGAATATAGTACTGCAATACCTTCCCCGCTAATTTTTGTTTGAAATAGTCCTTCACCTCCAAATAATGTGGAGGAAATATTCTTTTGCATTTTGGAACTTATATCCAAACCTGATGTTCCAGCATAGAAGAGCCCTTTGTCAACAATGATAGCCTTATCATCTGGTTTAACATGGTAGAGAAAAAAGTGACCAAAAGAAGGTTCTAAGTATATCTCACCGGCTCCGTGTATTTCATTAACAAAAAATGTCTCACCTGATAGCATTTTTCTTGTTAATCCTTTCATAAATCCTCCGCCGGAACTGGCCTTTATTTCAAGATCTCCTTTCATAAAATACAAAGCTCCAGGTTCGAGTCGGGCATGTGAATTGTTTAACGTAATTCGGATCATTTTGAGGCGCATTCCACTTTGCGAAGCATAGAATAGATTGTGTGCAACACGCAAATCTGCAGAACCTGCAAGTTGTGGAAATTGTAGTACTTCAACAATTGTTCTGTCATCAGTTGATGCAGAGTCAATAACTTCATACATTTCTTTACTCATTGTTGTTCTCCTTTTGTTTGTTAACAGTTAAGTAGATGTTTAACAGAGCTCCTACATATGGATTGTCTAAATTAATTTAAATAAATCAATGGGAATTGTATAATGTAAATTGGTTTTGGGACTGCTTGTAAGAGCTATTTCAAAATGACAGATGAACAAATCATAGAATCAAGGATACAGGAACTTGGAAGAGTCGATCCAAAAACTGAAAGTACTGTAAAATGTAAAACCCGGCTCTTTTAAACGCCGCCCCAACTATATGTTGAACTTAGTAAGACATAAATAAGATTGAAGTCTTACATACTTTTATGTCAACTGTAACAGTCTCAAGTAAAGGTCAGGTGGTAATCCCCAAAAAAATACGGGAGATGCTTGGTTTAACAACAGGTAAAAAGCTGAAGGTTTTTCAGGAAAACAAAAAGATAATCCTAATAACCGAACCAGAAGTAAAATCCTCAGAATTATTTGTCAGCGCCTCCAGGCATTCCGCTGATAAAGCCATGAAAGAGTCTCGTGAAATTGACGAAGTGAAAATCAAAAGACTTCTCCATGATCTGGGAATAAAATGATTGCAATAGACACTGGCATCTGGATAGAGTATATTAATACTCGTGGAGCTTTTCATCCTCAGGCAAAGACGGTAATTGATTCGGTGGTTCAGGGAGATGCCACTGCTATTCTGACTCCACTAACACTGGCTGAAATATATTATGTTTCGAAGAGAGTATATCAAGAAGTACATACACCATCGCAATCAGCAATCCTTGCAAAAAAATTATACGATTTTGTATATTATCATCCCCACGTAGAAGTAAAACCATTAGATTATGAACTCTGTCTAAATGCCGGGATTATAAAAAGCAAGTATAATATTGCATTTTCAGATTGCTTTTTGCTTGCCTTATCCGAACATGAAGATGCGACTGTTTTATTTAAAAATGTCGAAAATGAGATGAAGCAGAACATAAAAGAGTTGAAGAAGCGTTTTAATATTAAGTTCCTGGAAGACTACTCGTGATATCAATCATGGATATCTCCCATTATTGTCAGGCCCACCAAAGATCTTCAACTTTTTAATCCAGTAAATTGTGAAATAATAAATCCCGGAAGATATCCAGCTGGAACCAGGGCAATGAGATAGTAATCCATTTTGTAGTGCCACCAACGTATTACATTTATTCACTTATGATGCCAAACCTATCCGAAAACAGAATCAACTATTTCTAATTTATACTCAAAAGGCGATTCTCCCCCATACTTCTCATGGACCTGGAGAGTATGACCCATTATCTCCTTTATCACCTGGATGTCAATTTGCTTTTCCCTGATCATCCAGAACCTGACCTGGGATCTGAAAAAATGCCTGCAATCATGCGGGGACCAGGGGATGTTAAGGTGATTATCAAATATCGTATTGATGTTGCGAGGTGACAGCGGCAGCTGCATATTTGTGCTACGCATCCGGTTTATTACAAAGGGGCCCGGACTTGTATCTAAAAATGCTTTCAGGAGCGGATACAAACTTGAATTAACAGGCACTTCACGGCTCCTCATTTCATAATTAGAACCCTTTTTTACCTTTTTAGCCTTCTCGATCCATAGACCACGTGTGTGGTGCCTGTCAAGATTAATTCGCAGTGCACATGCCAGCTCTTCCCTGGCAATCCCGCACTCAGAAAGTAGCCGTATAATGATTGTCCCCCTGATATCACCAGATATCCTGGACAGTTCTTTTTTGTATTGCTCCCAAGTGGGTACAAACCGTGACATTTGTTTAACTCCCTGTGAAAAGTATAAAATGATATATGAATATGCCAGTATAATAATATATTAGTAAAATTATTTACAGATTTATAGGTAAAATCGCTTCTCTTTTTTCTACGATTTCCTTTACTTTATCTCCATGCATAGCCCAAGCTGCTTTGATACACCAGCGGATAGCTTCTGAGGTGTTATCTGTAACTAGCATCTTTTTAATCAGGTCTATCTGTTCAACTTCCTCACCTGTTAGTTTAGCTGCTTTAGTTGTTGTGCTTACTTTTTTTGTCTCTGGTGATTTACCAAGTAAAGCGTCAATATTATCAGTTTTTTTAAGGCTGGTTTCTCCTAATGCCATTTGAATTACCTCCATAGGTCCAATAACTCATATGTAAGATCTGTGTATGCTTTGGCTCCTGTTGACATATCTGCATAATCGAAAATGGTTTGTTTGTGGCTTGGTGCTTCTGCCAGCTTGACATTCCTGGGAATGGTTGTGTTAAGTACCATGTCTCCAAATATTTCGTTCAATTTTTCCTTGACATCTTTTGCAAGGTTTGTCCTTTCATCATGCATTGTCAGTAAAAATGCGCTGACCTTTAATTTTGGGTTTAGCTCTTCTTTGATCTGTGAGACTACATTCATGAGCAGCTCGACTCCTTCAAGCGCATAGAACTCGTGAACTGGTACGATCACTTCATCTGCGGCAACAAGTGTGTTAATCGAGATCATTCCAAGTGCTGGCGGTGTATCGAAGATAATAAAATCATATTTTTGCTTTACCTGGTCATCCAGGGATCTCCTGAGTATTAATTCACGTCCGATCTTTGATAGGAATTCTGATTCGATTGCTGCAAAGCTTAGCAGGGACGGGACAATATCCAGTCCATCCATAACAGATCTACAAATAGCGTCATTTAGTTTTGTCCCGTAGAACACATCTTTTATTGTGAACTCTGGCTGGTATCCAGGCGGCAGCAGGTTGATTGTTGCATTTGCCTGCGGGTCTGTATCGATTAGTAGTACTTTTTTACCTGCAAGCACCAGGCCTGCAGATAAATTAACTGCGGTCGTGGTCTTACCCACACCGCCTTTCTGGTTGCTGATACTGATTATTTTAGTCATTGTTGTATCCTTTTGTTATAAGTTTAACGATATACTAGTATATATGTATATCTAATAAATTGGCATATTGATATATTCAATAATCATTTGAATCAGTAAAATTGTTAATTGGTAAATCAGTTGATCTGTAATAACTATTCAAAAGAACAGTCTCCATGTGAAATGAGGGGTGTCTTAATCCACATAGAAAAAACAAACAGTTGATCTTATTCATATCCCATTGACCTGGCCAGAGACTTGCAGTGAGACATTCTGGTCACCCAGATAGAGCTGTTGAAGTGATCCTATAGCCGTGCTGCAGTTAAAGAGCGAAGAGATAATTTACCTGGTTGTGGGAGATTATAGTGTTGAAGGTCTAGTGCACCCCGACCGAAAAATCATCTGAGGGGATGAACAGAGGTCAGGATGCAGTCTCATGTATGCATTAAATGGGATTAAACTTTTTCGCAATGATGATATACTGGTGAATATGGATAATTAATAAATAGGTATATTCATAATCATTTGAATCAGTAAAATTGTTAATTAGTAAATCAGTAAATCTATGATAACTATTCAATAGAACAGTCCCGATGTGGATAGAGGGGAGGCCTTAAATTCACATTGAAAAAACAAACTGTTGATCAGATTCATACCCATTGCCCGGGCCTGAGAGTTGCAGGGAGATATCCTTATCATCCAGGTCCTGAGGGATTGTTAAGGCCTTCTCCAGAACAGCTGCATTATAGAGTATCACTTTTTTGGGAAGATATCCTATTGGGCTGCAGCTGTAGCCAGAGAAGGTCTTCCCGGATGATCTGCCAGGGTGCTGTTGCACAGGCCGGAATCACCAGGACGATCTACCTGGTCCCTTGTAAAGGATCGCTTCCAGAGCTACAGGGAAGAAAAACATGTATATAATAAAAGGTCAGAGTCATCTACTGCATTGAGAATATTAGATAGATTAAGGGGGATTTAGATATGAATTTAAGGATAATTAAAAATAACATCACAGGAAGGACCATCTCATGCATATTTGTTATTGCAGCGATTATACTATTTTCAGGTTGCATTGAAGATAGTGTAAACAATGTGTCATTATCTCCAACCTCAATTGCTACCGGGATAGCTACACCAACTCCGGAAATAACGCCAACACCCACTCCCACAATTACACCTGTACTTACCCCCAATGAAACAGTAACCCCGATTTCAGATAATACAGTTAAAATAGCAGCGTTCAACATCCAGGTATTCGGCATTACCAAAGCATCAAAACCTGACGTTATGGATACACTTGCTAAAATAGTGCGTACCTATGATGTGGTTGCAGTCCAGGAAATCCGGGATAAATCACAAACTTCCCTCCCCCTTTTAGTCACATATGTGAACGAAAATAATTCACAGTATGATTTTGTAGTAAGTGAACGACTCGGTAGAACGACCAGCAAGGAACAATACGCATACATCTACAATACCCAGACAATTGAACTGGCCGGCACTCCACACACATACCCCGAACCTACCGGCACAGATCCGTTCCATAGACAGCCTTACATCACATCCTTCAAAACACTTAACGGCAACTTTGATGCAGTGCTTATTACAATCCACACAGACCCAGACGAAGCTACTGAAGAAATTAACACATTGGATGATGTTGTTGAATACGCACAGAGCGAGTATCCTGGCGAGCAGGATTTCATTGTAATGGGGGATCTCAATGCTGACGGATCATACTTCAATGAGGACTCTGCCTCTGATATGAGTAGCACTGAATATGCCTGGATCATTGATAACAGCCAGGACACTACAACAAAATCAACCAATTACACATACGACCGCATTATACTCACAGACACATCAAATTATGCAGGTGATTGCGGGGTTTTCAGGTTCGACACTGAATATGGGCTGAACTACGATGAAACGGTTGCGGTATCAGACCATTATCCGGTTTATGCTGTGTTCTGGACTGATCGGGACGATGATAACAGTTCAGCTTCAACACACGTACCTGCAGACAATGAGTCTAACCAAACCACGTCCTCTGCAGTACAGATCACTGACCTTTCTCTTGGTGAGGAGTGGGTGAAGATTACGAATACCGGGACTTCTTCTATCTCATTGACTGGATGGGAACTCAAAGACGAGGGAGACAAATTCACATATACATTCCCACCATTTTCCTTAGAGTCCGGATCAACAGTGACAGTTTATACTGAAGAAGGAACGAATACCGCAACTGAACTGTACTGGGGAAGTGGCAGGTCTATCTGGAACAATGATGGTGATACTGCGAGTTTGTATGATATCAATGGAAATTTGGTAGACCAAAGAGAGGGATAAAATAAAAAACGAGATATATCGAAGTAATGACATCTAAAGGATGTTTGCGTATGAAAATATCGGATGAGGCTGTGGAATTGAACTCAAAAACAGATGCTGGACTTGAGTTAATTTTTGCACTTGGTGATATCGAATTGAAACCATTTGAAATACGGGATTTGCTTTACAATTTGATTTCAAAAGACTACAGAATAATCGACGAGATCCTTGAGACCGCTGAAAAAGAGAAGCTTTTGCAACGAACTGAAAAAACCTATTTAATGACTCCGGAAGCATCAAATCTGGAGTTTGAAAAACCCAAGATCGTAAAGCAGGTAGAGAGGGATAATTGTAGATTTTGTAGAAGAAAACTGTCTACAGGGTATTATGTGGTATTCAAATCGCATACCTATGGACCCTACGGCTCATCATGCATTCGAAAAATATACCTTAATCATTTATTGTGAAGACGAACAGATAAAGTGCACTCCTTACACTGGACAGGTAGTTAAGCAACTGTCATAGGTGATGTAAAACTCCCCAGCTATGTTACTTCGTTCTGTCCTCTTCTGCCAAATAAAGGACAAAATCGGGTGTTGTTTATAAGTAAAACACAACCTTTTTTATATAATCGGACATAATTATACAATATGTTTACAAAGACGGATAAGGTAATGTATGTCATTTTTATCGTATTAGTCTTTATGGCAGCTGTATTAATTTCTGGTTGTGTAGAACAAAAAGTAATAAATCAAAATACAGAAACTCAACGCCCAGATATACAATTTGTAGGATTTGATACTGGATATGAAGGGAAACAGCTAATTCCATTTGCTGTAAAAGTATCTGATAATGAGACTGTAACTATCGAATCAAGTAACGGAACAGCGATTGCTAGTAGGATGTGTAGTGACAATCCAAATATACAATTTACAGGATTTGATACTGAGCATAAAGGAGAATTGCTAATTCCATTTGCCATAAAGGTATCTAATAATGGGACTGTAACTATCAAATCGGATAATGGGACAGTGATTGTTAGTGGGGTTTGCAGTAGTAAGTAAAATCAAATAAAAAAAAGGATAATACATTGAATCAAAACAACACACAGCTATATGTGTTAACATTCATTTTTTATTTCATTGGAGATCTAGCGACAACTTATATTGCTATAAATAATGGAATGCCAGAAAAAGGCTTAATCCGAATACTCGAAAGCCATACTTTCATTACTATGATAATTGTAAAAATAATTTTTTTTACGGCATTGTACTTTGTGATTGTGTTTTTTGAGAAAAGAAATAATAATTATTTATGTGGAGCCATTCTTGGACTTATTATTGGAATGGGGATTACAGTGACCTGGATAAATGCTTTAACTATTTTAGAGTATCTGAACTGACACAAATCATCGACGGTCCGGGCTTACCTGTACATTGAGATCCTGGTCATGGCAGGCCTGGTAGATTCTCTTCGTTGCAGTCCAGAAAGAGATTTTTGCATGTGCGGTTCTGGCAGAATATCATCCAGGAAGGCCTTTTCTGACCACTGCTTCCAGTATCTTTGTCGGGATGTATTGCAGAGCTGCAAGGGAAAAGGTAAAGTATCTTCTCAAAGCCAGCCAGGACATGTGAGGATCTCAAGGGTAGATGTGCTACAAGGAAAAGGCAGTGTATTGTAGTGAAGAGGTAGATGCTGGCCAGAACCTGCAGAACCCCATGCTTACAAGAATACCAGCCACCACACGGCCAGACCTGACCAAGACCAAAGATACTGCGATCAGTGGAGAGAAAAGGAGCTTTTTTTTAAAAGCACATTTCTCCATGTCGGGCATTAGTACACCTTTGCCGACATGGAGATTGCAGTATGTACATATAGTTTTATAAATCTGGCAACTTTTTTGTAGTATATAAAGTATGTATTTTCATCAGCTCTATGAGGATCTGGACCTCTCCCAAGAGATTCGATTCAATTAATTAGTAAAATATAAAACCAGTAAATTTGTAAAATTCTGTTTTGTGTTTATCGATTTATCCGCGAACCCAAACTAAAATATCACTTATTCAACAGAACCACAGTGTACGGATTGTCTTACCGATTTTATATGAATGCAGGAATATGTTCTTTTTGCAACTGCGAACACACACGGTTATACATGCTGTTTTTGTTTTTATACACATAGGCTTATAATAATAGATCACACCTTTTTGATAATGCCACTGGAAATTCCACTGTAAACAGCCAAAAAACACCTTTATAGCACCGTACAGCCACGTTGGCGGTGTGTTTACTCTGAAAGGTATAATGTATGCCTTGCAGGTTGTCCCAAAACGAAAATATAGGGCCCTAAATCCTCGTTTTTTGTGCAAGAGCACAGGTATACAAAGACTTTAGGGTTATGAGTTACAAGAGACCTTTAACTTAAGATTCCTTTTGACTCTTTCTTCCAATATCTGAACCGGGCAACTGCTGTTATCTAGCTATACAAACCACGGTTAAGTTTTATAACAAAACTGTACCTTTTTGATGCGTTTCAAGTCTGTTCATAGCAGGGAATATGATTAAAATCCAGTGAAAAGGTTAAGTTTTAATAAAACAATACGGTTATGTTATGCCTGAACCGATATTCATAACTTCAGATAAAGGGCACAGGGTCAGGGTCCTGTCACCTTTTGATTATGACAGGATTGTCTCCAACATTGATAAGGATTATCTCAGAACTATTTTTAATGTGTGTTTCTGGTCGGGGATGCGGTATGTTGAGGTGCAGCGGTTCTATGATCATCCTGAATGGTGGTTGCGGGAACGAAATACGGTCCACTTACCCAGGGAGGCACAAAAAAAGGTTAAACGGGTGGCACCTGAGAGATATATCCATCCTATACCGCCGCAGCTGGTGAGTGAACTGCCTTATTTTTTTAAGAATAAGAGGCCATCGGCAGTAAAAGTCTGGAATGAGAATCTGAAACGTTGGGCTGGTAAGTCCGGGCTTGGGAATGAAGGGATCGTGCCTAAGACCACACGAAAATCAATTGAATCCTGGATGTATGTAGCAGGGTTACCGATGAATTTTATTTGTCTCAGGCAGGGGCATGATTCATTTACAAGTATGAACCACTATCAGGCATTGCCGTTCACTGAAGCTGAAAAAGCGGAAATTAGAAGACAGCTGGCCGGATGGGTTTAATGAAGATGGAGTATGTCTTGATCAAGCTTAGATGTTTGGGTGAGTAGAAGTTGATGGTTTCGAAACAAATTAGAAGCCTTTAAGTTACACAACAGAAATTTATATTATGCGTTATTTATCAAAATGATTGCGTTGGTATGTACATGGCAACATCCCTTAACAAAAGTATGAAGGAAAAACTTTCACGTACCGTTCTTAGAAGAGGGAGAGCGAGTAATCGCACTTCCTTATTCGGCACTTTCGGGAGGGCGTCGTGAGGTATGCTTGTGGTTGGGTTGGTCGCATGGGTTGGAGGGGTTTTGTAGGTCGAAAGACTTGTTATAACAGAACATGGAATAGGTTCGGATTTAACACTAAATAGGCGGGATATGCGGACCAAGTTTGGTATACCGCGCTAAGCAAAAAATCAACGGGGAGTACAATGGAAAACGAAAGTGATATTCAAAAGTTAAAGCATATTCTAATAAAAGAATCGCCTATTCTTTTTTTAGGTGCAGGATTTTCATATGGAGCTAAAACAAAAGATGATAAAGATATACCTATGTCTAATGAATTAAAAGAAATTATTATTTCCAAACTTTTAAATTACGATAAAAACTCAGCTGAGTATGGTGAAGTAATTTTATATTCATTATCAAAAGTATCTCAATATGTAGCATTTGAAAAGACAAAGGAACATTTAACAGATTTTCTAACTGAAATTTTTAAAGATGTGAAACCTTGTTCTTTTCATTATTATTTAACTAAATATCCTTGGAGAAAAATATACACCTCGAATATCGATGACATAGTCGAAAATGTTTATAGAATAAATAAATTTGACTTGAAAATACAAAATATTAGTAGACAATCTACTTTGTCCAAAAAGAGCAGTACCGAATATATTAAATTGCATGGTTGTGTGAACAATCCTTCCGAGGGGTATATTTTTAGCACGGAGGAATATATCGATTCTATTCAGTATTCTCATGATTATAAATTTAACAGCTTAAGTCTTGACATGCAAAAAGAGAACTTTATATTTGTCGGCACAACTTTTGATGAATTTAATATAGATTATTACTTGAAACTTTATGAAAACATGGGTTACTCTTCCTCTAGAGGACAGTTGATTTTTATCTCTCCTAATCCTTCATTATTTTTTATCAGTAAAATCAGAGAATTAAGAGGAATAATTATCAAATGGACAACGGAGCAGTTTCTAACTTTTCTCGATAATCTTAATTACAAGGAGAATAAAACTCAGCATTTAGAGAGGAAGCTACTATACAGTGGATATTTGAACTTTGAGAATTTAAGAGCAGATTATCAACTAAGTAGTGAATATGATAGCCGTCTTTATTTAGGTTATGAACCGAAATGGGAAGATATTCTTTCTGAATGGGATTTTATTCACCCTATCAGTAGACAGATTTTGAGTGATATTATAAACACGAATATGGGCCAACAAGTATCTTATTTTTCAATTGTTGGCAAAGCGTATGTGGGAAAAACCTGTGCTCTCAAGAGAATAGCCGCAGAACTCTATAAAAATGGATTTGAAGTCATTTCATTTCAAGGCAGATATTTTGATATTTATCCACTTTTGAATTATATTAAGGCACACGAGACTAAAAATAGGTTTGCGCTGATTTTGGACAATGCCAGCTATTACTATTGGATTATTGAAAAACTATCAAAAAAAAATCTTGATGGTCGGCAATTAATTATATTAACAACCTCAAGACCATTTTATCACATGAAGAGGCGATATTATCTTACTGATAAGAATTTTAGTGAATATTTCTTTGATCCAAGATTGGATAAACAGTATTCAGAAATTGTAGTTAAAAAATTGATAGAAAAAGGATTTTTGGGTGAATTAACAAAACTAAAAACAGAAAAGAAACAAATCGGATATTTTACAGACAGAAATGATTTGATGTCGGCAATGTTAGGAGTTACATATGGTAAAGGATTTATAAATCGATTTATGAAAGATCTATCCCCATTGTTGGAGACAAATTCTGTTGAAAGAGATTCTCTTATAAATTTGGCTATTTTTGATAAAGCAGAATTGCCTCACTACCCTTTGGAATTAGTTCCAATGTTATACCACGTAAATGCTGATTATCTGAAAAATAAGATAGAGAACTTTATAAGAGATAAACGCAGTTCCGACATCTGTATACGAAGTGATATTTTCACAAATAAGATATTGAGGGCGGCAGCAAAGAATGAGATAATAGCAAATATTCGTAAGATTCTAATTATAATTTCACCACAGGTTGATGAATACAAAATAACCTATTGGAAGATTATTTTTGAATCTCTTTGTAAAGTAAAAGTCCTTAGGAAAATTTTTAAGCTCCCAAATAACGAAGTTAAAAAATTGCTGTATGATTTAAAAAAATACTATGATAATATTAGTTATTATTGGCTACAGCTTGGGTTATCAGAACAAGCAAATAAAGATTTTGAGAAAGCTCTAAATCATTTTAGACAGGCTGAATCCATTAGGCCCAATTCTTATCACATTAAACACGTGATAGGAAGAAATTTCTTAAAACAAGCAAATAATACAGGTAACATTACCATCGCCCAAAATTTTTGGGATGAAGGAGAGAAAATACTTATTTCTTTAATAAAGAAAAAAGAAATAGCGCAAGTTAGATCATATTCAATACATTGCTATTTGAATGAGAAGATAAACTTTATTCAAAATTTTGATCTTGATGTATCTAATAATGAACTCCGAACCATGTTTCAATATTTAGAAAAATTGATAGAAAAAGATAAAAATGATATTATGGCAAAAAATATGAGTAATCGCTTTTACAATTTTCTGAAATCAAGAAATAAGCTTGGTTTGATTAAAATAGACTTTTATGATTTAGAAAGGTATATGCATCTATTCCAGAGCATTGATGTCAATCCTGATGATTTTTTGAACGATCTGGATCTGGATTGAACGTAGTGACAGACACCTTCCGCTGCCCGCCCGTTAACCATACTTCGCGCTGCCTTCGGCACCCCCACAACCGTCCGTGCTCATGGTTGGGGCGAAATCTTAAATTTCGTTATCATTTGGCTTAATTTTTCTACTATTATTATAAGTCTATGCTTATAAATACATTTTTTTGTGTTAAATGAAGGGTTTGTAGTTGCAAAAAGAACATATTCCTGCATCATATAGAATCACTAAGATAACCTACACATGGCGGTTCTGTTGAATAATTGATATTTTAGTCTGGTTTCACAATTAAATCGATAAACAAAAAACAGATTTTTACAAATTTACTGGTTTTTTATTTTACTAATTAATTGATTCGAATCTCTCTGGAGAGGTCCAGGTCCTCATAGAGCTGATAAGAAAGTTGCCAGATTTATAAAAACGATATGCACATGCTGCTATCTCCATGTCGGAAAAGGTGTACTAATCTCCGATATGGAGAAATGTGTTTTAAAAAACCGCTACCAGAATTCGATTTTTTTGTATAATTGTCTATTGTGTGGGTTAAATATTTAAGTTTTTAGTTCGCAAGTAGATTAAAAATTGTGTTTTTTGATTTATTTGTGGATTGGGATACTTCCAACTTAAGGATTTATTGACTTGAATCACCACCCCCTCTTCATTAATTCAACAATTCAACGTTGCGTTTTGTCATAAAACTGAACGGTATGACCTTAGTATAGTAATGAGATGGTTATTGCCGAATGGGGGAATTTATGCTCTCAGTATTTAATAATACGAATTATTTAAATATTATTATAGTAATATAATAGCACTATTACTGTTAATAGGTGAGAAAAATGAAAAAAATGAAAAATATTTTGGTACTTTTAGTATTGATAGCATCCGCATTGTTTGTTGGTTGTACTGAATCTGCTGGTGTTGTTGTTGTACAAGATAGGGGTGAATCTTCCCTTGATTTATTAAAAGGTGTTGTGTATGACATTGATCTTTGGGTGAAAAATGAAGCGGATGTTTCGAAAAGTGCTAGAGTAACAGTCGAACTCTTAGCAAAGAATACAGGTGAAATAAGAGATTCTCAAACTCTAACTGTTAATTTGAATCCTAGTGAAATAAAGCAATTAACATTTACTCTTGATGGGGAAAATGGAATCGATTATGAGTATTCATATTACGTGGATGAACTTTGATTTTTTCATGTAAATATTTTATTGTATGCAAAATAATCCATTATATAAACTATCATGAACTGGCGTTCATGCATGAAACATGAAAAGCCGTAATGCATCGATGATGCATTTTAAGTTTTTCATAGGAAATGTGCACAAAGGCAACTTTATGAAAGCTAAGAACTAATGAAGAAGTGGGTAAGATTATGATCAAAGTAGTGAAATTAAATAAAGAACAATGGGAAAAAATATTACCTCATGTAATAATAAGTGATTATGGTGATAAATTTACATATTTCGAGAGTATAGAGAAGATATTAACGGCTGATAAAGTGGTAACATTAAACGGTCATTCAATGTGGAAAAAAAGTAGTACAACAAGTTCTATTGCTGAAAGGATAGAACGATATCATATGATTTTTGAATTACCTAATGGTAATTTTGCTGTATCATCACAAAAATTCAACGATTATTATATTATCAAAAAAGAAATAATAATTATTGATGAAGAACAAATAACGTGGTATTCACATTCATCAAATTCATTTGATATCACCTTATAAAATAGTAAACCAAGAACTTCAACTTAAGACTCTTAGCGTACATGTACGTACGAATCGGGGTGATACCCTTTTTTGCGGGGATAGTCAAAAATATCCAGATAAAGATTTACTCTCGAGCATCCCCCAGATGCCCTGGATTTGAACGTTAGCGAAATCCGGGGTCCGTGACTTAGACGATAGGTGTTCTTGCGCATCCATCTGAACCGTAATTCTTAATAACATTAAGGTGCAAAAACTCATTACTTAGTAAAGTCTTTATGCATACTAAGAATTTATTGATAATAATAGCCGGAATTAATGAATAATTTTCAATTTGGGACCAGATGTTCCAAGATATTCTAGGGGGCTTCATAGTGTGCCTGATCTGGACAGCATTGTAAGAAGCAAAACGTTTAAATCACACCCCATCTTTTCATATTATGCGCACTATTATCCATAGACTCAACCTCTTGGAATTTTAGAGCGCTTGATGCATCCAGAACTCACTATTCACCAAATATTGTTAGCTTCTGGGTGCATCTCACAATACTAAGGTCTAAAATTAACACTGGGATTAAACCAGTTTTTCTATATACAGCTTAATCCTGGCGCACTCACGACACTTTAACAGCCTGATCTATTCCCTACAACTCTGGAAGATATCCTAATCATTCAAATCTTAGTCCTGGCATCAGATTTAAATGGGCAGATCAGCGAACTTCATGTAATGTTATAATGTGAAATCACTATGATGCGACATCAATATCTTTATATACTAATACCACATTATGGTAAAAATTGACATTGTGGCTTAAACTGAAATGGCAAACAAACCAGAAACAAATATTGCTCCCTTGGCAGAGTAAAAATGAATGCAGAAGATGATGAAAACGTAGGAATCGTGTGGCATTCGTGACCTATTTAAGATGAAACACACGATTGTTTTCAGTTGATATCGGAAATGCAAACAGATAAACAAAAATTGAAGGAAATGATGTAAATGTCAAAACAGATTCGAATTGAGGATGATATTCATGCCTGGCTCCTTGATCATAAGGATTCACAACGGCGGAACGTTTCTGATGTAATCAGAGGACTAATCGAGTTTCGGGAAAAACACCAAAGTGATTGATCTTGCAGCAAGCGGTCTGAATGGACCGGTTTTTTCCACTTTTTTGATGGGGATTGAAGTTTTCAAATTTTAAAACAATAACAAGCGTAACATTGTATGAAATCCTGGATTTGTGCTTAATTTAAACAATCTGGCCTATTGCTAGTGAATCTATTAGCTAAACAAATACAAAAAAGATATACAGTCTGACTATTGAGGGTGAGGAGAAATCGACATATCTCTTTTCATGACAGTTCTTCAGTCTTTATAGTCCTGACATCAGATTTTCATGGGCAGATCAGCGAACTTCACATAATGTTGCAATACTTAATCGCTATGCTGCGACCCCGGTACCTTTATATATAAATACCACATAGTGGTATATGTGGTAAAATACCACAAACTGGCGGGTATAATACCTGTCTGTGTGGTTCTATGAGTATAAGTAGGACACTGTCAATGGAACGGTTCTGACCACACACAAATCAAAAAAAATGAACGGTTGGATTGGTGTGTTGCCCGGAGGGAGATTTTGCGCAGTCCCCCTCCACCTACAATAACATGGTTTGAACAGAATGAAATATAAATGTATCGGAGGCCTTAATTCATAGTCATCATATCTCTTCCCTGCAGTTCCGGAGGCGATCCCTCCCATGGGATCAAGTAGATCGTTTTGGCAGATCATCCATTAACCTGATCAGCTGGGACCGGGTTAAACTAGGTATGCAAAAAACCTGCTTCCAGAACAATAAGTTTTTTTTCTCATGCTATTGATATGGCAAATTGACCAGTTTTCCTATCTCATATAGCGCAGGCCTTGATCATGCCAGTATCAGGATAATCTACCTGGTCCCCATAGTAGGGATTAGTTCCAGAACTGCTGCAGGGAAGTGTAAGAACCGGTCAGATGCTGTCATGCATCTTCTATATCCCTTGTGACCAGAGAAAAGCTTCCTGGATGACAAGGACCGCTTAAGGAACTAATGCAAGGGAATTGGACTGATTAGGGAGCTGCCAGGCGTGCCAAGACATCAAGGATTAAGATTAGGGGATGCAAAGAAGATGCAGGGAACCGGTAGGATATCCATGCCAGAACATGCAGGCGTCAATCAGGAGATGTAACCATGTATATCTGCTAGGACTCCTGCAGGCCTAATCAAAGCAGAGTTGCAAGAACTGAAATTCATCACATTTTCCCCCACCATGCCCGCGACAAGAAAATCACTATGTAGAGGCTATAATACTACATAGGGTAATGTACCGTTTGGGTCCAAGCCCAAAACAGCCTTGTTTTTGCCTTAAACCAGATTAAACCAGTTCGGATTTACTGGTTTACTGGTTTTAAACGCTTAGATTCAAGGTCAAATTTACCCATACCACCACTCCTATTGTTATCGTTTTTCCCATCCCTACACAATAATCAGCAAAAACCATTTTGGATGCAAGCCAAAAAAACCCTTATTTTTGCCTTAAACCAGATAAAACCAGGTCAGATTTACTGGTTTACTGGTTTTAAACGCTTGAATTCATGGACCAGATTTTCCAGGTATTCCCTTAATACAACTCCTCTTGTTACCGTTTTTTCCATGCCAATACAATTATCAGCAGAAACCATTTTAAAATTAGTTGACGTTACCACGAAAACCACTCGACCGTACTTGGTTTGTAGTCTCTGGTTCTTCTCAATGAGCTGATCTACAGTATGACTGCCCGGGCGTTCATACTCAATTGCAATTGTCTGGCCGTTCATAGTTGCTACTATGTCAGCATCATCATGGTGGTTAACATCAACTGAGAAGCCTTTGTGGAGCAAGTAGGATGCTATTTGCAGCACCATCCCATAATGGTCGATGCTCTGGTTAAGGATCCTGCCGTTTTCCACAATTGAAGACTTGACCCACATCCTTGTTGTACCTCCCCTGAATGCCCGCTGGACCGGGAAGCTGTCCCTGCCTGGAGACAGCACCTTTGCATCACCGTCTATCCAGTCATCAAGGTATGCATTGTTGTCCATTGCAAGTGTTGCTAACCTGTCATCCACCAATTTAAAACCACTATCAAGACCTGTTTCCTGGCCTGGTTCTACAGTGCCCAGGATCACCCGGGATTCCAGGTCAGTGAGACTAAAATTTACAGCTGTAACAGTATTATTCACCTGTACCAGTCCCTGTCCTACACCACATGCTTTGAGGTTGTCAATATCCTCTGATGACAGATTGAAGAACATCTTTAATGTTTGATAGGAATTGGGCTGGACATTACCCATGATCACATTGACGAACGAATTGTTCTTGAGCAGCTCTCTGACATCTTCATCCCTGGCATCACTGGGCTGCTGGGTAGTAAACCATGCGTTCAGGCCGTAGCTTCTCCCCTGCGTATAAATTTTCAGTATGAACTCTGCCAGTTTCTTATCGTTTAAAAATACCCGTCCTTCATCTATGATAACGTTTGATTTTTTCTGCAGGTCAGTGTTAAACCTCATCCCTACCAGGCCCGTGACAAACACATTCATTGCATCCCTCAGCGTATCCGGGACACTCGAAATATCGATGATGATAATATCCTTATCCATCTGGACATCAGTGGGCCGGTTGATGTATTCCCAGGACGTTTCCAGTCTGGATGTACGGTTGAGCATGGCTTCAGCGGACGGGTTCTTCTTTTTAGCATCCTCTTTCCAGACTTCCCGCAGGTCCAGCAAGACAGGCCATTTATCTCCGGATCGGTTTTTCCAGGTTTTAACGTCTTTTCGGATTATGCCGCTGCGTTTGTAGACTTCTATGAGGCTTTCGTTCACGTAATTATCCATATTGTCTGAAGTGTTGAGGACACGGAAGAACGATGTTACCAGTTCAAGATGATTATTGAAGAGCTCCACATAATCCGCGTCTGACTGGTACCCGGCATCCATATCCATTATAACCTGCAGCGGGTTGATGTTGTTATACCCTTTCTTGCTCCCGATATTGATCACGATTGCTGAGTCTTTGTAGTAATCAGCAACTGCCAGGTAATTCGTTCTGTTATCGGGTTTTGGGGTGATGTATACAAACCTGTACCCGAGCAGGTCATAACATCCCATTAAGAGTTTCATTAATAACACGGTCTTACCTGAACCGGTTGACCCGACTATCAGGTGATGACCTGCTGCCAGGTTATCAAGATTGACCACGAACGGGGCATCATCTGCTTTGCGTTCTCCATATATCAACCCGGTATCTGACAGCGGGACCAGCGGGTCCCTGAGTGGCAGCAGGACACCGCAGTCATGGCTCAGCTGCTGGATCTCTGCTATGTCTGTTGAGATCGGATACGGCTGTGCGGATATAAACGTGGCCAGGACTGTATAATACGGGACTTCTGCACGGACAATGTTTCCGTCCATGACACCGTTGATCCTGGATATCCCGTTTTTCAATCCTTCCATGGAATGCGACCAGAGCGATATGATATACTGGCAATCAAACAGCCGTTGTTCATTGTTATATATTTCATCATAGAGTTTGATGAAGTCCTGTGCTTCCAGGTCGTAGCGTAATGAATGTGCACTGGTACCTGATGATTTTTTTGTTTCTTTGTCTATTTGTGCACGGGAGATCTTGTTTTTATACAGGGCATCATCCAGTAACAGCTGTGCTTCTTCGTGTGCTACAGGTTCGCAGCCGTATGATATGCCGATAAGGTATTCACTTGTAGCTTCCAGTGCCAGGACCTGGTCAGTGAAATTGTTCTGCAGGTTACGCGGGAAGCCCCTGCCTGTCTGGGACGGTGGAACACCTACTACAATGCAGGTTGCAAACACTTCATTATCGATAATGATATGGTCTGGATACTCTTCGATCAATGTCGGTGTGATCTTCCTGACATATTCATCATAATACCTTTTTTTATCGATAGCGGTTAACGCCATTTCTTTTTTGTTTTTAAACCGCGATAATATCCTCATTTCATGCACCGCCTGTAAGCCAGCCCGATCTCATCAGCAAATACCAGCATCTTGTACCCGATACCGCCAAGCTTGAAACCGTCATGCAGGCTGGGAATTAAGTTTGTGCGTTCTGCATCGGCTTCTTTGGGATCGCTGAATCTGCCAAGTGCAATGAAGGCATAGATGAACCGTTCTGTTGGAATTTCGGTATTTGTTATTAATTTCTGGTAGATCGAGTTTAAGTGTTCCCGCTGCTGGGGTGTTTTGGATTCATCATTCATGGCTTCTGCGACCTGGTTTTTGATTGATGTGTCCCGGGTATACCGCTGCATTTCAAACACTTTCAGGACCTGCCTGTCATGGATCCGGTCAACTATGTTTTTTGTTACCAGCTGGATGAAAACATCCAGGTCATCTCCTGTCTTTCTTGGAACGAACAGCCTGTACATGATACCATACCTGTTGTTCGTGAACTGGATCAAGCCGTTGGGATGCACGGATTCCAGCGGGACCAGGCCTTTAAGGAAGGTTAGTGGAACAGTATGTTTGGGGATGATATGTTCTCCTTTATGGACCCGTATCCGGTACTTAAGCTCAAGCATTGTGGATTGTAATCTTGCCGGAGTACGCATTTTTACATAGAATACCAAAATAGCAGCCAGGCAGATAATTGCCATCAGCAGTTTTACTATGATCGAGTCTGACAGCACAAAGATCATAAGCGGAATAAATACGGTTAATAGTCCATATCCTGAAACTGCAGTGATCCAGGTCCAGGGAATGCCGTTAAACTCTTCTGTAACTTTCCTGAGTCTTAATGAATACATTTAAATCACCAACTTCAATGACTTTTTAGCTGATCCCAATAACTTCATGATGGTAATTGGACCCAGTATGAATATAATTGAGATAACCAGTAGCAAGAACCCGAATATTAGGTTGCAGAACAACTGGTAAGCAGGATTGAACGGTGCTATGAATTTTATTATCCCCACACCCACACAGGTGACGGCAAGGATTACCGGCTGCATGAATACCATGATAAAATAATAGGTCAACAGCCCGAGCCCAATCCTCCTGGTATAAGGAATTGCGATCAATACAATAATCACCAGGCAGTATCCCATACATATCCCTATCACCAGCGTCCGCCAGACAAAGGAACCTGCCATTAACGCATAGACGAATGCCATAGCAAGGTAAAGAGCAACATTATCCGGAGTTAATAAAATGCTGGGTAATATTTTTGACATGATTATATTTGAAATAATATAATTTACCAGCAATGCCAACCACATTATAAACGGGACTACAGGCGGAATTACTATCAGCGCAAAGACTGATAGAATGAATTCACTCAAGGATGTGGATCTTTTGACCTGCATGCCCAGTAATTGCCTTGCTGGCCGGGTCCTTGATAACTGGACATAAGTACCGCCGACAAAGATAAAAGCCAGCAGGAATAGCAGGTAAAGTAATGCGCTTTCTTTTAGTGCGTTTAATACCGCAGGGTCCTTGAGCGGGTTGTATGTGAATGTTGCGATATCCATTAGCAGTTTTCCATCGTATGAGGCATTAGCATTCATCGATGTGCTCATGTTGATCAGATCATCGCCAAGGCCGATAGCGAATTGGTCCAGACCATTGGATACGCCTTGTGATAAAGCGTCGACTGGACTTAATTTTGCCATAATAATCCCCTGAACTGATAGACTATCCCTGTCATGAATATGCAGACTATTGTTGTGAATAGCCAGAATAGCGATGAGAATGTATCTTCAAGCCCGTGCCATTTTACTTCATGGACCGTAATGTTATCAATTTCTGATGTGTTATATGGGTCGCTCAGTGAGACTGTCAGGTTAGATGCGGAAAAATTGTTTGTTTTCAAACAGACCATGTCACCGACCCGGGTCAGGTTCCCTCCGTCACCTATCCCGCCTTTCCATATATCAGCGGACTGAATGGACATGAACGGTACATTTTTATCTGTATACTCCTGCCTGCAGGTACCAAAATAATGAATCACGGATTCGTTGTTGTATGTGTAATTGACGTTTAAGATGTTTTTTGGTATGTTGCATGCCTTGATAGTGGTTTTAGGTGCAACTGAATTGTTATAGATTACTACTTCCACGAACGAAGTATTGAAATTTAATGCTGTGAATGTTGCAGGGGCGAGATCAGTATCAGTGAAAATAGCTGTTTCTGTGTGGGAGTCTTTTTTGACCCACGTTACTGTATGACAACCAAATGGAGTACATATTTTGCGTGATTTCAGTGTTGATTCATGCCATTTCAGGTATATGTCCATTGATGCTGTTAGTATGGTACCGTTAGATGTTATCTGAATTGTTTCGGATAACTCATCAATTCCACGGTTCCATCCATCTGCAGTTTCCCATTTATCATACGCTATTATAACATGATCTTCCGGCTTACCCGGGATATAATATTCCCCGTTGATCATAGTCAGGTTATCGAATCCTACAATATCAATCCATCCGACTATATTGCCTGATTGCTGGACTGTTTTTTCGGGTTGCAGTGCGTCCGGATATACCAGGTTATCAACTGAATCTATGTAATATTCCATGATCATATCGATAATAGAGTAATTTCCAAATGTCTGATTTTCTGTTTCTTCTGCAGCTGCTAATGAGAACAACACAAAAAAAAGTACGATTGACGCTCTATAGATATATCGAAAATGCAAGCGCCACCGCCAGGATAACAAGGACTAATGTGACAATTCCTGAGACAATACCCAATATGTGCTGGTTTGTTCCAGCAGAATCTCTCTGGATCGAGGATACTCTTGCACCAGCACCATGCCCGAAAAATGATATAATTGTAACTATAAGGAAAATTAGAGCCAGTAGACCAAGAATCCAGACGATCCAATTTTGTATATCCGGGCCTAAAGAATTGAAAATATCTATAGGATTTCCAATCAGGCCGTGTGTTTCCTCCAAACCTATTGTTTCATTTTTTGCCATATTTCAACGTATGGACTATTTGATATATAAAAATTTCTTTTTTTTCTGTAATATACCATATTATATAATAATATTTGGTACAATACTAAATTATATTAAAATTTTCTGAATTTATTTATACTATATTAAATCATACCATAATATTTTGAATTTATTCATATTATGACATAATGATAAAGTATAAGTGTAATTAATATGGAAATATGATGCATGTATTTTGTTGTAAAAATAAGGGATAAAGGCTCATTAACAATACCAATCACTGTCCGAGAATCACTTAAATTGAAAACAGGAGATATTGTCGAGATCGATATAAAAAAGGTTGACAGTAATGATGGTTGATAATAATGAATAATCACTCTATCAGATATCTAAATATAAAAAACTTGATTCTACTGGTTACTTTGGTTTCAATTTTGTTGTCTGGCTGTACAGATAATAATAAAAAATATCTGGGTACCTGGGAGTGTCAAGAAAACAATGATACACTTACATTGTTTGAGGATGGTACGTTTGTTTTTGATTCATCTGAAGGTAATGGTTTTACAAATACTTATAAAATAATAGATAAAAAAATCCATATGAATTGTATATTCTTTACAGAAATTTTTGAGATTAAAGGTGATATGCTAATTGATGAAGATGGATATCACTGGACTAAAATCAATTGAACCAATGATATTCTGGTGGAAATTTCTTCTTTTTTAGTCATAAGTTGCGACGGCAGACCCAAAAGCATTAGAGTTGTGGGTATAGTTATTAAGATAAATCAGCTATGTTAAAATATACCTTTTCCGACATGGAGACCAACACGCTGAGCCGTAGTAATCATCTAAAAATATTAAAGTAATATATATACTCCCCCCCTTCTATCGACATGGAGAATATTTTCTGTTAAAGTTCTATGAGGTAAAATTAAATTTAAATAATGTATCGAGTTTTGGTAATGTACATAGGTTACTGAAAGTTGCATATCAATGGTTGTTTGTTAATATTATTTAAAAATTAACATAACTTGAGTATGAGTGATAGGATAAATAAAAGTGTTAATTTATATTATTATATTAAACATTCAAAAAAAACAGCAATATACTCAGTATATTGTTTTAGCAATATACTCTTGTGGTCTCATATGTAATTGATTATATATAAAATTATTGAAACTATACCTACAAATTTTCTTCTTATAAATCGTATTTCCATGTCGACAAAGGGGGGGGTGTAGAAGTTCTATGTCGGCATAATTTAACCATTCCCGACATCGAAAACGTTATATAGAGCTGGTGTTATAGTTCCATGACGGAAATTTAAGAGTACTGCCGACATGGAGACTTAAAAATTTTATAGAGTTGAATTTATGAGTCAAGAAGAAAGTGAGGTTAATAATATATTTGATGATACTGATGCATTGATATTTAAAGATGAGTATCCACTATCGCCAAAATATATTCCATTGCGATTGATTGCAAGAGATGAACAAATAAACAAAATAAAATCAGTTTTAAAACCAATAATAAGACAAGGAGAACCTGTCAATACTATTATCCATGGAAAGACTGGTACAGGTAAAACTGTAGTGGTAAAGTATGTAGTAAATCAATTATTAGATAAATTAAAAATTATGGATTATATAAATATAGTTCCTGTTCATATAAATTCAAAAGATGATACTTCTACTACTCAGATTTTATACACAATTATAAAAACACTAGATTCAAAGAGGACAGTTCCAAAAAGAGGAATAGAACTTGGATGGTACTATCGTGAAATTTGGGATATAATGAATTCTACAAACACTTCCATTCTTTTAATAATCGATGAAATTGATAAATTGAAAAGAGATGATATCTTATACACATTCAGTCGAGCAGGTGGTGGGCACAATCTTAAAGAAAGAATCTATATAGGTATTATTGGAATGACAAATGACACAAAATATTTTGAAAATATTGATTCTCGTATAAAATCATCCATGGCTTTTAGTAATATTACTTTCCCGCCATATAATGCAATCCAGTTGATCGAAATACTAAATGATCGTGCAAAGTTAGCATTTCAGGAAGGTGTCTTAGAAGAAATGGTGATCCCTCTTTGTGCAGCATTTGCTGCTCAGGAACATGGAGATGCAAGGAGAGCTTTAGCATTGCTTTACAGATCTGCTTTGATTGCTGACGAAGAACATGCACCTAAGATTGAAGAAAGACATATACGGAAGAGTCAAAATCAACTTGACATTGATAATCAATTAGAAGTTGTTAGAACATTGCCCACTCAATCAAAATTGGTGTTGTTAAGTGTTATACAGATGGTAGAAAAATATGGTTCAAAAACAACTAGTGGAGAAATATATAATCAATACATATTATTGTGTAATATTACAGATATAGATGTTCTTAGTAGGACACGAGTTTCAGATTTAATCTCTGAGCTTGATATGTTGAACATTATTAATGCTGTAACTAAATACAAAGGTAGGTATGGGAGAACTCGAACATATAATATTTCAACGTCCAGTTCATCAAAATTGAAAGGTGTAATATATCAAGATTATTGGTTAAATTTGTTGGAAGGATTCAAGGAAAGAACAAGTTCAAAATCATCAATCATACAAACTAAATTCTGATTTTGTAGTGGCATGACAGGCTCAATATCATCGTTTTTTCCAAAACTCCCACCATGAGCTACTTCTATTCTGTATTTCTAATTTTTCTGGCAGCAATTTCTGAGTTTGTAGATGTAAAACTTGTTCTTGATTAAGCATGCGAGTTAATTCATTATTTTGATCTCGAAAATCTTTTATTTGAATTTCCTTAATTTCTAATATTTTATTTGTATATTCAATTTTACCCTTAAGTGTAATATTTTCAGCCCCGTCTATATTCGGTTCAAAATAAGCTCTAATACATGTAGCTATTTGCTTTGATCGGCTAATTCTATTATTTGAAGCTTCAATATCAACTTTTTCCAGAATATCGTCTTCAATAATGGCAGTAATTTGGACCATGACTATTCACTTATACTTACATTGAGGTTAAATTCATGTGATAATGTATATTACATTGGAAGTACTTTAAATTTCCTTTATTGTTCTCATTTTATTAGACTAACTAGAAAATACATTATATTTACATCGGTTTCAATTGGATTTACTTGATGTATAGGTAAGTATAAACGTATATGTTTATCTTGCTATTGAAATTAGATACATGATGAAATAACATCACGCCTTTCCCCTGCAGTTCTGAAGATGGTCCTATATTTGATGTATTAGTCAATATCTGGGATCTCTCTGCCTATGTTTCTCCTTTTTCTTCATAGTTCCAGATGATATTTTTGAAGCTTCAATATCGACTTTTAAAGAATATCATCTTCTATAATGGCAGTAATTTTGACCATGACTATTCACTTATAATTGCATTGAGGTTAAGTTTATGTGATAATGATATTACATCGGAAGTACTTCAAATTTCCTTTATTATTTTCATTTTATTAGACTAACTGAAAAATACATTATATTTACATCGGTTTCAATTGGATTTACTTGATGTATAGGTAAGTATAGACGTATATGTTTATCTTGCTATTGAAATTAGATACATGATGAAATAACATCACGCCTTTCCCCTGCAGCTTTGAAGATGTCCCCATATTTGATGTATTGTTCAATATCTGGGATCTCTCTGCCTATGTTTCTCCTTTTTCTTCATAGTTCCAGAGAACATCTTTATATCTTGGCATATTTCCTTTTTTTATATCACCATGTAAAGCAGGCTGTCCCAAAACTAAAATTCCCATGAAAAGGGAGATCAATTAAGCCTTTAAATCAAGAACTAAGGTCAAAAATTTTCATTTTTTGGACTTTTGGGACAGCCTGAAAGGTTCATTTTAGTTATGTAATTTGAAGGTTTGGAGATAATATATTATCTAAAATGATCTGATTTCTATCACAATTAGGCAAAACACGGACTGATTATTTTATAAAAAGGAAATTAATAAATATGTAAAAAGTGCAAAAATGCTGTTTTTTCTACAATATCCCTATGTGTGGGTTGTCTCAATTGTTCTATAGAGTATAGGAATATGTCAATTTGCAACTACAAACCCTTTATTCAACAGGATAAAATATATTTATACACATAGGCTTATAATAATAAAATAGAATTTAAGTATGTAGATCCCGAAAAATTGATACTTCAGTCTGATTTGATTATCTTTTTGATGATATTTGTTGTTTGGTTTACTAAATGTTCGGCTCCAATAGACTTAAAAATCTCAAGTGCCTGCTGTAGGTATTTTAGTGCTTCATCTGCCTCGCCTTTGGCTCTGTATATGAGGCCTATATTACCCAGATCGCTTGCTTCTCCCTGCCTGTATCTTATCTCACGATGAATCTCAAGTGCCTGCTGTAGGTATTTTAGTGCTTCATCTGCCTCGCCTTTGGCTCTGTATATGAGGCCTATATTACCCAGATCGCTTGCTTCTCCCTGCCTGTATCTTATCTCACGATGAATCTCAAGTGCCTGCTGTAGGTATTTTAGTGCTT
>Ga0255408_1005_pt1 | contig 31822 bp, 36 predicted proteins | sample ANMaggSeSYBR01H6_FD_182128 | JGI IMG/M metagenome (GOLD analysis project Ga0255408, IMG submission 182128) | Sediment cell enrichment communities from methane seep in Santa Monica Basin, California, United Staets - ANME aggregate JGI... | ecosystem: Environmental > Aquatic > Marine > Cold seeps >... | reverse complement strand
TGTGGATGATTTTGTCAGGGAATTACAAAATGTTACAGATGAAGAACTTCAGGAAGCAAGGCAATTGATTAGAAAGTTTCCACAACTTCCTTTAGTTAAGTCTGATGTGAAACGACCTGAGATTCTTAGGGATTTTGTTGCACTTGTTGAGGATGCGTATAGGGACGTGGCCGATGCGGATATTAGTGTATGGCTGTCCAACTTTATTGACACAGATGCTAGAATGACGCCATAGATAAGTGTCTCCAGATACCCGCCCACCTTGAATACTACATAGAACATTGTTAGCATCAGCACGGCAAATATCGGCAACCCCCAGCGGCTGGATGTCAGTATTTCATCTATCCGGTCAATGAATTGCCTTGGCACCTGGTGCTTTTCCTGGGCAGTTTGCTCAATGGCACCGGCTTCGCCATAGCGGTCCTTTATGATGGTATCTTTGATGGGCTGGCCGTGGGTCTCCTCGATCCGGGGCGGTATACTGGCGGCTTCCATCACTTCTTTTGGATTTTCGCAATAACCTTCAATGAAGTCGCGGTCACCTTCAAGAGCCCTGATACAGATGCCACGGCTGATGTCAGGAATTTGCTCCCGAATTTTTTCAATGGCCTGCTCTACATGGTCGTCGTATTTCACCTGACAGCATCTGTGCCGTTTGCGCCCGCAGTGTGGTAAGTCCACAGGCAGGGGGCGCACCACCTCAATTGCCCTGTGCAGGGCAGTATCAATACCCTTGCCGCGAATAGCAATGGTGGGGATCACGGGCACTCCCAGTTCTGCCTCCAGCGCCTCCACGTTAATCTTGATACCCATCTGCTCAGCTGCATCTACCTGGTTTAATGCCACCACCATGGGTATGTCGATCTCAAGCAATTGCAGTGTCAGGTTAAGGTTCCTGGCAAGCCTGGTGGCATCAATAATATTTATTACCACATCAGGGCGTTCCCTGATCAGGTACTTCATGGCTGCCTTTTCATCTTCAGTGGATGCAGATAATGAATAGATACCTGGCAGGTCCACTACATTGATGGACTCACCTTCATGTTTCAGGGTGCCTTTAATAATCTCTACGGTTGTGCCCGGATAGTTGGATACTTCCACACCTACACCGGTAAGCCTGGAGAAGAAAGCACTCTTGCCCACGTTCGGGTTGCCTACCAGTGCAATGGTTATGGGGGCGGTAGCATTGGAATTAATGTTTGTATCGGTATTGTTATTACAACAGGAGCTCAATTATTATTCACGCCCCATGGCTCTGGACCATTATCTTGCTGGCTATATTTTTCCCAACAGCAACTTCGGTGCCCATGGCTGTGATAGAGAGGGTGCCCTGCCCCAGTTTTCGTTTCACCTGTATCTCCTGGTCAGGTATGAGGCCTATGGACGACAGCCGGTCCTTTATCTCCCTGGTCAGGGATATGATCTTAATGGTGCCTTGCTCACCTTCTTTTAATTCTGACAGCGGGATATAATCACGATATGATGCGTTGGGTGTTTTAGTAGGACAGCATTCACCATGGCCAATGGGATTCCCGTCAGGGCATATTTCCGGATGCCCCATATAGGCGCACATCTTTTCAAGTGTTGTCTCTGAGATGGAATGTTCCATTTCACAGGCTTCTGTATGGGCAAACTTAGGGTCCAGATCCAGTACGTCAACAAGGAAGGTTTCAAGCAGTTGATGGCGGCGTTTGATCCTCATTGCTTCAGTGCATCCTTTTGAGGTTAGGGTTACGCCGTGGTAAGGTGTGTATTCAATATAACCGGATCCGGAAAGTTTTTGGATCATCTCAGTAACACTTGGGGGTGAGAGTTTCAGTTCTTCAGCTATCTGGTTAGTCTTTGCAGGACCCTTGTTTTTATTGGTAAGGTAAAGTATAGTTTCAAGATATTCTTCAATTCGTTCGTTTGTCATTGTAAATACACTGCGACATGTTTAGGCTTCCCTAATTATATAGTTTGTGAAAGTCGGTATCCAGAGAACTAATAAGTAATAGTTATACTATAATATAACCAACATTTTATATAGGTGAAATAAATTGCGCAAAAAGCTGACAGTGATACCGGAAAGATGTTCTGGCTGCAGGGTATGTGAACTGGTCTGTGCCATATCCCATGCCGGTGTCAACAATCCCAAAAAGGCCAACATAAGAGTCATTTCACTTTATCCACATCCTGTTATCAAGATGCCCATAGTATGTGAGCAGTGCAAGAAGCCAAAATGCAGGGATGCATGTCCCACCGATGCCATTGTGGTCACAGATGGTGTGGTAACCATACTGGAGGATAGATGTATCTCCTGCCATGCCTGTGTGAGCGCATGTCATATCGGTGCCATATTCGTGCATGAAGATATCGACACACCATTCAAATGCGACATGTGCGGCGGCAACCCAAAGTGCGTAGCTGCATGTCCCAAAAAAGCCATCCTGTATGTCCCCGAGCATACCCTGGGCCAGGCACACCGCTTAGCATCAGCATTAAAGTATGCCAACATGCAGGAAGTAGAATATTTCGAGCATGGTGAAAAGAAAAAACTGAGATACGCCGAGATAGAGACTGGCGGTACACGAGGTGATTCCAGGTGAGCATTAATGGCGGATATTTCATGAAGGTCCTGCATGTTGACCTGAGCGAGTGCAAAACCCATGTAGAAGAAGTAGATGAGGAGTTCGCACTGAAATATATCGGGGGACGGGGTTGGGGTGCCAGGCTGGTATGGGAGCACTTGAAAGAGGATACTGATCCCTTAAGCCCGGAAAATATCATAGTAATAGCTCCCGGTCCTCTGTCAGGATTATACCTGCCATCAGCCGGAAAAACATCCATTTGTTCCATCAGTCCGACCACAGGCATATACGGGGACAGTAATATAGGCGGCATGTTCGGAGTGGAACTGCGCCAGGCAGGATTCGATGCAATGGTTATCAATGGCAAGGCACCCGAGTTATCCTACCTCTGGATAGATGATGATGATATCCAGCTAAAGAGCGCTGAAAAATACGCAGGTATGGGCAGCATAGAGACCGAACACCAGTTACGTGAGGATATTGGGGACGAGACCGTGAAGGTGGCATCGATCGGTCCTGCCGGTGAGAAAATGGTCAAAATGGCATGCATAACCGCTGACTGGGGACGCAATGCCGGACGTACTGGCATGGGTGCCATTCTGGGTTCAAAGAACCTGAAAGCCATTGCCATAAGGGGCACCAAGGACCTGCCTGTGGCAGACCTGAAACGCCTTACCGGAATCAGTGACAAAGCATACAAGAAACTTTCCCGGCACAACCTGTTTGAGTTCTGGCAGCGCCAGGGCCTGATGAGTGTCATCGATTATGCCAATACGGCAGGCATCATACCCACACACAACTTCAAGGATACCCATTTCGAGGAAGCTGATAAGATAAACGGCGATGTCATGGAACTGGAATACAAGATTGGTGATACCGCCTGTTTTGGCTGTCCCATGGCATGCGGTAATGTGAACCTGGTCAAGGACGGAAAGTATGCAGGCACGGTCATCGAGGGCCCCGAATACGAGACTGCTGCCATGTTTGGCTCCAATGTGGGTATAAGTGATTTTAGTGCCATACTCAGGGCCAACTACCTGTGTGACGAATACGGTATAGATACCATTACAGCAGGCAGTCTCATCAGTGTCATGATAGAGGCCTATGAGAAAGACCTGGTCACACTGGAAGACCTGGACGGCATGGCACTGAACTGGGGCGATGACGAAAGTGTCATGGAAATGATACGCAAGATAGCCTTCAGGGAAGGTGTTGGTGATACACTGGCAGAGGGTGTATATGGCGTGATAGAACGCTGGCCTCAACTGGCACCCATTATAAACCATGTGAAGGGACTGGACCAGTCTGCATACGATGCCAGGGTTGCCATAACCATGGCACTGGGATATGCCACTTCAGATATTGGGGCACACCATGCAAGAGCCTGGCCTGTTGCCAAGGAACTGGAGATGGGATGCAACTGGGACCTTAACGAAAAGGCAGACCTGGTCATATATCACCAGACAGTACGTCCCCTGTTTGATATGCTGGGTGTGTGCAGGCTGCCCTGGATAGAACTGGGATTTGATGAAAATACCTATGCCGAGTTCTTTAGTGCGGCTGTAGGTATTGAGTTCACACTGGAAGAACTGCTTAAACTAAGTAATGACATTTACAACATGACCCGTGCTATCAATATCAGGCTGGGACTGACCAGGGATGATGACAGGCCGCCTGAGCGGGTGTTCAATGACCCGATCAAGACGGGTCCCCATGCGGGAAAGGTGTTGAACAGGGACGAGTTCAGGGAGATACTGGATATATATTACCAGCGCAGGGGCTGGGATATGGATGGCATACCTACAGATGAGACGCTGAAAGCCAGCGGTCTTGAGGATGCTATAGAGTATATGGAGCCTAGGCGAAAGGCAGAGTAAACCGGAAGTGATTCAGATGAAAAACTTGACCATAGGATTTATTGGAACAGGTAAGATGGGGGAGGCACTTATCAGGGGCATGATAAATGCCGGCCTGGTGAAACCTGAAAGGATATGTGCCAGTGACATTGATGAGCAGAAACTAAGTACAATGGCAGAGGAACTGGGAATTGTTGTTTCTTGCGATAACCTGCATACACTGGAGAAGGCGGATGTGGTCGTACTTGCAGTGAAACCCCAAATAATCAGGTATGTGCTACAGGGTATCAAGGAATCAATCATTAAGGAGCATCTGTTCATCTCTATTGCAGCGGGTGTGAATATCGACAGCCTGGCTGATGAACTGCCTGGCGGGACCCGTATAGTAAGGGTCATGCCTAACATCTGCGCCACAGTTGGCGAGGCTGCTTCGGCTATATGTCCGGGAGATGCAGCTACCGAAGCGGACGTGGAAACCACCCGGAAGATACTGGGTTCTGTAGGCCGGACTGTTGTGGTGGATGAGCACCTGATGGATGCTGTTACCGGGCTCTCCGGCAGCGGGCCTGCATTTGTTTTTATGATAATAGAGGCACTGGCAGATGGCGGCGTGCACCAGGGACTGGACAGGACCACGGCGCAGACACTTGCGGCCCAGACCGTACTGGGTGCGGCAAAGATGATACTGGAATCTGGCCAGCATCCTGGTGAATTGAAGGATATGGTGACATCGCCTGGCGGTACTACTATCAGGGGTATTGAAGCGCTTGAGAAAAGGAAGGTGAGGGGTGCTGTTATGAGTGCGGTGATAGCTGCATCCGAACGGTCCAGGGAACTGGGTAAGTAGGAGACTTTTTAATTTATTCTGGCAATGGGTCATGGCAAAAAAGATTATAGTTAATAACCAAACAAATTAAACTTACTCTTTGTGAACTTTGCGCTCTTTGCGGTGGCAATATGTTTGAAAACAATGTCTTACCACCACTATTATTTATCACCGCAAAGTACGCAAAGAGCGCAAAGTGGTCATATGATAAGTAATGAATATTATATTCCTGACTATAACCGCAGAGGGTTGTTATTTTTCTCTGCATCCCTCTGCATACTCAGCGGTTTTCCGGATCGTCTGGAAAATAATAAAAAGTCGCAAATAGGGAGGATAAATGGATAGCGATGCTTTCAACCTTATCCTGCAGCAAAAGCCTGCAAGGGTACTGCTTGCTGTAAGCAGGGAGGGTGGAACCTACGCATCTGTTATTTCCAGGGAGATAGAGTCTACTTTTTCGCATACTACCAATATTTTGGGCAAGCTGGAAGAGCAGGATATCGTTATGTTCGAACAGGACGGCAGCGATAATCGTGTGAAACGGGTGGAGCTGACCCAAAAAGGTGAGGCAACGGCAGCGCTGGTCGAGGAACTTTCTGCTGTACTGGACGGGAAAAAAACAGGGAAGAAGGGGATGGCAGGAAAGAAAACAAAGAAGGCTGCGTCCAAAAAGCATGCCAGGGATTTCGGCGAAAAGCTTGAGATGATTAAGGCCAGGATCGAATTGATATCAGGGGAGGAACTTGAGGGTAAGGAGAGTATCTCACAGGATGATTATGTGCGTATCGGGCGGCGGCTGGGTCCGTACCGGCGGGAGCTGCGCAAGATCATTGAGACTGGTGGGAAGGGGGATGTGAAGAAGGCAGGGGGGCTTGATGGGGAGATTGAAAAGGTGTTCGGGGAGCGGGAGAGGTTGAGGGGTTAAATTCCTAGCCTTGTGATATGTTCAATATGATCTAAATCGGTGTTGAACTTTGGATATTATACGAGTTGTTTCGGCAAACATTTTTAGTTCACGGCTGTCCAGTGTTTCTTTTTCGAGTAAGGCGGATACTTCTTTTATGGGGTCCGATACAAGTGGATGTATAATAGGTTCGTTATTTCGCGTTTCAATTAACATTTCACTGCCTCTTTAATGTTCGATTTTTTCCAGAATTGGCTTGGGATTGTGAACTGTTGTTTTTTACTGATTTTTATTATTTGCATCATACAAGCCCCGTCAACGACCACGCTTTAGAAAAGCGTGGCATCAGAAGGATGCTTGAGGTTTGGCATTTCTGCCTATTAAATTATTTTTTATGTTCTAGTGCAGGCGACTTTTTAAAGAGTTCGATTGCGAATTATTCTATTGTGATTTGGTGATTTTCATAATTGGCTTTCGGCTTCCCCTGATAAGATCTGCCATACTTTTTTGCAATCTCCTCCAGATAAATATTGACTATGGGAAGTTACCGAGTCCCAATCACTATCCAATAAATTATTTAAATATTGACGTGCAGTTGCAACATTCCTATTTTCGACCTGTTGTTTAAACTTATTCCCAAGTGTCTCTGCAAAACTTCTTGGAACTGAATTCATTCGCATAAGAACAGACTCTTCACTTTTTACACCGTGATAAAGCATGGCTGGCATTAAATTCAATTGCCTTTTTTGCTCATCCGACAAAGTATCAAAGTCAATACCACTAATTCTACTTAAAGCTGACAACCCCCAGGTCCCACCATTAGCCAATTTCCCATAGATTGCGTTATAAACCTTGGATATTTCATTCGATCCACTTCCATCAAAAAATGTGGCTGCAATATCCTGGATAGTTTCACCTTCTATCCACGCTTGTGCTATATCTGCCATACGGGTTCTCTTTCTTCCTTGCTCATCATCATGACTAAAGTTCAACTGATCAATTTTAAACAAAACACTAAATAAATCTGGAAGTTTACTCTCTGACGAACCGAATAAACTATCAGGCATCCAGTCAGATATAGTTAATTTATATTCCAGTTGATCAATTTCTTTCATTGCCTTTTTAATAGATTCGACAGAAAATCCAGTCATATCTGCTCTTGCCACATTCCCCATGTTTTTTGCGATACTTTCAGTGTATTTTTTTGTGGTTTCAAGTAACTGTTCAGACAGGCGTGGATTTATGCTTTTTAACTCACTATATCCAAAAGTATTAGAGAGCATTCGATCCATTTCATTTAAAGTGGCTTGTAATTCTTTTTTCTCATTCAACAAATGGGCAATATAACAACGGAAATCTTCCCACTGCGGAGCGTACATCATACTTTCTAAGTCATTTAGCTTTCCGCTCTCCTCCAACGACTTCAATATAGCAATCAAACGAGAAGTTAAATCCCCCGTGCTTTCTTTAACATAGTCTATTAATTCTCTTTCCTTTTCTGCAGTATCACAGGCGATGCCTACAACTCCGACATTATCTTGTCCAACTCTGCCCGCCCGACCCGCTAAATTCCAAAATTCTCTGTAGGTCATCTTTTTACTGTATGGATACTCTATACTTTGTAAAAATACAGAAGATACGGGAAAATTAATACCTTGGGCAATGGTTGTAGTAGCACATAAAACCTTTAATGCTTCCTCCTCAACAAGCCATTCCATTAAAGATTTTATTTCTTCAGACAGACCACTGTGATGAACACCAATACCTTTATTGAGCATTTCAACCAATTCAAATTCTGGACTGACTTCCACTTTTAAATAGTCCTGTACCAATTGTATTTGAGGAGGTATATTTTTCAAGTCGTCCATATTATTACTGAGAACTCGTGCCAAACTCCAAGCATTAGGTTTAGTTTTTGCGATAACAATACTTGTGCCCCGACTAGCGAAAACTTTGCCGCACCCTGCAACAATTTTGGATAAATTGGCAGAGCTTTGAGGGACTCGAATCGGCCTTGTTTCACCCACCTGATGATTTCCTTTTAAATGTATTGTATTAGGATTTGTAACTAGTGTTTGATAATTAATTGTCCAGTCACTTCCGCTCACCTGTTTTTTCACCAGACCGACTATTCGTTCATTGGGTTGCCAGGGACTTGTGCTTAGGCTAATTGCCAAGCCAGCATCTCGATCATGTGCTAACCAGCGCGAAAGTGTTCTGGCATTTTCCACATATGGCATCAGCAATAAAAAATTTGCGTGGGACTGATAATGTTGTTTTACTGTAGCAAGTAATAATTCTATGCGTAAGCCTCTGTTTTCATCTTCAATATTATGAGCTTCATCCATAACCAGCAGAGACAAGGGGCGATTAATTTTATGATTTCGCAGAACCAGTTGCATTTTTTCTGGCGTTGCCACCAGAATATCAAAACTCTTTGCATCACTAAGCAAATCTTCTTCTAAAATATCGATTTCAATTGCGCCGCTTAATTTTTCTACTTTGATTCCAATAGGTGAAAAATCCTTGCGCAGGCGTCGAGTAATTTGTGCTACTAAAGCCTTTGTAGGTGCAATATAGGCAACCCATCCTTTCGTTTCACCAAAATTATTAACCGCCTGTAATATTTTGAATTGAGCAAGCAATGTTTTTCCACCCGATGTGGGCATATCAACAACGACTGCCGTTTTGGCAGGGTCTAACAATCCCAATTCTTTAACGGCTATTTTTTGAGGGGGCAATAATTCCAGAAGTGGTTTCGGCTGATTTGCCAAATGGCTTATAAATTGAGTGGCTTTTGAATTAATAGTACGGGCAATCCACCAAATTGAACCATTTACCATTTGTTCTGCTGAAGCATGCAACCACCGCAATAATATTTCCAACTGTGCATCTCCAACATCACCAGAAATCTTGATAGCCAGTTTAAAGTGCCTGTCTAACTGAGATTTGATGTCCGCAGGTTCACCTTGAAGTGTATATAAGGATAAAAGTTCGGTTGCCTTCGCCCAGTGATAAAGCGACATCAAACGCATTGATTTGGCTTGGTTTTCGTTATTTGAATCTGTCATCAAATAATCATTTTCGTATTGGTCCTGTTCATCTCTTAATACAGTAATGGCTGTAGTAATATTAGTTAAATCCTGCCATGAATTTTTCTTAAATAGACTCACCCAGCAATCGAATAAATTAAATAAGATGCGTTGATCCCATTCTGTTATTTTATCCGGTGAGAGATTGTCAATCTTATCTGAGTAATCATCATAAATATGTTTTAAGTCAGTCCAGCAATCACCACAATAAGCCAGTGCTGATAAATGTAATAGATGAAATATAAATTTCAAGTCATCATTTTTTGGATTTTCTAATACTCTATATATTTCAAAAGCCCTGCGCGAACCTGCTAAAAACTGGTCTTGTAACTCGTCATTATCCGTGTGATTAATAAAATCTTGCATACCTTCAATTGCAACCATTTCATACGCCATAGCCAATCGTCTTAAGGCATCTTCATCATCAAAATAGTCATCTAAATGCAATGCCAATTGTTCGCCAACGGCATTCTCTACTAATTTTGCTTTGGAAAATTGCAATATGGATTGGCGAAATTTTTCATTACCAACGGCCATTACTGCCCAATGGGTATCTATCTTTTGTAAGGTTTCATGTGTGATCATGACTTAGCCCCCTTAGATAACACGGCAGCATGAAGTTTTTGTATTCCATCATTTTTGGGTAAATATAGAGCAACAAGAGAAACTCTATTTTCCCCATGTACTTCCAGATGTTTTTTCAGATAGTCCCAATCGTTTATCTTTGCATCAACATCACGCACCAATACACCAAAAATATAAAAATTCTGATTGTTCTTCAAGTAAGCGATACATGCTTCTTGATATTTTGTTGTGTTCTTCACGCGATGAAATAAATATTGAGCCAGTAACCATCTTCTATCATGATCGTGACATAGTTTTTTTAACTGCGTATTGAGTCCATCACCTTTTTTTGATGTAACTTGTGGTGGAGATTTCTGTTCAGTGGATGTTTTAACCTCACCAAAAGCAAACTCTCCTTTATGAAAACCAACCATATCTGCGCCCGTTAGACTTGAATTCGGATTTTTAAGATCACGATTATTTGACCAAGGGAAATCACATGAAAAATGTGCCGTAAGATGAGCTTCGGCAAACCCCTCACCCACCTGCCAGTCTCTGATCTTTGGTAAAATTGTTTTAATTGGACTAAAACCTGTGTCACTCAAAGAAAGTATATAATTTTCAAAATCCTCCTGCCCACGAGTGTCAAAACAAATATCAGCAACAACTTGAGCAGATTGATTAAGGTCTTCTTCACTGTAGGATATACCTTGTATGCACATACCATTATGGGTTTCTTGATAAATTGCTTTCCCAGCAGGTAAAATATCACTCATGCAACTGGCTCCTTGTCATATTGTACCCGTTCTTTGCCATTTTATCAATCTAGCCCTTTCAATTCACCTTTGAAATATCCGTTACTGGTAATAGTTTATAATATTTATATCATTCTAAACAATCTTACAGTGCACAGTATAGCCGTTTTACAGTCACCTATACCCCTGACTTAAGTCCAAGGCCTGTTTATAATACTCTGCATCACGATTTTCTATCTTGTCCGGCGATATATTTCTCAACAACTTCCCAGCCATGCCCAACACTTCCATGATAGCAGCTTGGTACCCAGAGACTTTTTTTACACCATTTTTTCAGTTCAGGGAATTCCTGCCGCAATATCCTACTGGTTCTACTTTTAAGCCTCTTAGCAATAAAACTTACGGAATACTTTGGCGGATATTGAATAAAAAGATGGATGTGGTCACTACTTACTGACATATCAATAATCTTAATATCAAATTCCTTACAAGTCTTCCTGATTATCGCTTCAGCCAACATAGCCACATAGCCACATCGCCAACCAGCACCTGCCCCTGTACATGGGAGAAAGAAACCATGTGGTCCGTAAGCAGCGATACGGTATGCCTGTCGTGCCTCAATTCCTTTGACATAGCAATTGTGGATGCGGCTGAAGTATAAGAATCAATGGGAAGAGTATCGTGAAAGTATTACTACCTTTTTTCCCCCATCCCCCTCGCAATCTCCACCTTCATCCCAGCCGTACCATAGGCTCCATGCCGACCGCTTTAAATGATGTAGTAATGCCGCTCAATTTGACCTCAGTTATGGCCTGCTCCAGTTTTTCTAACATCTCAATGACACTGAGATCAATATGAGTTCGAATGGATGGTAGCCGGGTCCGTACCGGCGGGAATTACGTAAGATAATGGAATCCGGTTGGAAAAGTGATGTAAAGAAGGCCATGGGGCTTGACGGGGAGATTGAGAAGGTGTTCGGGGAGCGGGAGAGGTTGAGGGGTTAAATTCCTGAGCTTGTGATATATTTGACACGATTAAAATTGGTGTTGAACTTCGGATATTATACGGGATGTTTCGGTAAACATTTTTAGTTCACGGCTGTCCAGTGTTTCTTTTTTGAATAAGGCGGATACTTCTTTTATGGGGTCCGATACAAGAGGATGTATAATAGGTTCGTTATTTTGTGTTTCAATTATCACTTTACTGCCTCTTTGATGTTCGATTTTTTCCCGAATTGGCCTAATGTCAAGTCAACCATGAAATGTATAGCGACCATCTGCCCAATCTTATATGGCGCTGGCGGATTTAAAAAAAATCAGTGCGACATTTTACACTAGTAAGGGATTACGGGTTACATCACTATCCATCGTTACTGAATTTTAAGGCGGATGATGACGCTTCGTAACCCACTTAAATCCTTATTGGCTATACCGCGTGTTGGCGGCTGGCATTATTTTTTATATCTTTTGTTGTCCATATACATTTCAATATTTAAAAGTAATTCACCCATATATTTTGAGATGTTATCTTTAATATTTGTTAATTCTGACATTGTTATAATTTCTCCAGATTGGCAGAAAGTTTTATTCCCATGAGCCAATAGATTTCTTTCTAGTTTTACTTTATATAACGCACTCTTAATATGTTTTTTATCTACTGTAATTCTCCCGAAAAAACCATATCTGTTGATAATCTTTTGAATATTATCATAATCCAAGTTGCCAGAAATATTGATGGTATCCTTTTCTAAAACTATTTGATTACCTTCCGAAACCCCTTTCATCAATCCTTTTAGCAATGTTTTTATGCTCTTTTCCGAGATTTGAGCTTGACGAATTTGATGAGTTAGCCAAATTTCTTGGATTCTTTCGGATAGTTCTTCGTACTTTAATGAATCATCATGTATGCTGTCATAAACAGATAAGATACCATTACGAACACTTGATTCTACTAAATTATACAAAAGCAGAAAACAATTTGAACGCAAAATCTTTTGTAAATCCCGTTTAGGAATATACTCGCAAGATGTTCCGTTAGTTATTTTTTCTTTTTTGTGAGTCTCAATACTATCAATAAAAGCAACGAAGGTAAAATATTCGTTTATTTCATCAAGTCTTGTATTAAAATCCCTTATGAGTGTTTTCGGCACAATATCATTTTCCAGTTATTATTACGCATTGATCAACAGTGACTTGCACTGATCTCAATTTGCATCGGCATAAATCCAGATAATATGAGTATGCAATAAATGCCAAAATAACTGTATTTTAAAACAGTGCCGTGTTTTCATTGATTTGATAATAATTGAATTTTTACATAATGAATTCTTTCTTCAATTTTTTTAGGTTTATGAGTGTGATAACGACCAGATAATATTGTGAAAAATTCGTTTGCTTTGTTTTTATCAACAATAGACCATTTTATATTATTCACTATTAAATCTGGTTTGTCTTTAATAGCAAAATGGGAACCAACAGCAATAGCCTCGAAGTATGGTCTAGATATTCCCTTTGCATTAGCGTATTTGGCAAATCCTTTATTTGGGAATGTCCTGTCAACAAATTGGAGCATTTTCATGAAATCTGATTTTTTAGTTTCAAACTCATCTGGAGTTGCTGTCTTGTTTTTTTTGTCAAGATAATTGTCTAAAAATCTCGCAACGCCATCTCTATCAAGGTTCATTCCGTATAAGTTAAAAGTAGGAAAAGCTTCTGAAAAAGCAAAAAATCTTAAAATTAATTCTTCTTCTTCTCTGCGTCCTTCGAAATAGTGAATAATTGGGCAAAGTTTCTTGAAAAAAGAGTCTGTTGATAGGGAAATGATAAAATCAGTAAACTTTCCACGATATATTCCTCTTCTTGTCTCCATCGGCAAGAGAGGAACACTACTTGTATTTATTCTATCAAACATTTCGTTTCTAATCTCTTCAGTGGCTTTGGAAGAAAGGACTATCATCCTCATAGAAATATTTTTAAATTTCCTCTGTCGTGATGATTGAAGTTTGCTAAAAAATACTCCATTTAATTTCTTCAACTTATCAAGTCCTTTTAGTTGCAGTTCGTCCTTAAGAAATGCCGCAAGTGTCCGAATTCTTTGAGAACCATCAACTATTTCTTGTCAACCGTCTTTATAAACCTCCCCAACTAATATAAACGGTACTGGAAGTCCTAATAATAAACTTTCAATAAATCGAGATTGACGCTTCTCTTCCCAAATAAATTCTCTTTGGTAATCTGGCACATATAATTCATTATCGTCATATTCTTCACCCTTAAGATATTTATCAACATAATACTCAATAGTGAGTTCACGGATGTCATAACTGACAGCTTTTTGCTCTTTGTCAATTTGTTCCTCAATGAGGATTAATTTTGAATCTGGAATTTTTGTTGTCATGATGTATGTTTGTTTTTTATGCTTCCCGCCAACTCGTTTATATCCGCATTGCGTATAGACTTATTTTGGATATGTTGTCCAGCTTTTTCCATATGTTACCTCTTTGTTTCTTTGAAATCCAAGGTATCCAGAGGGCTTATAATTTTTCCCTGAGTTTTATTGCTTATATGGGTATATATCTCTGTTGTTTTTGAGTTTTTGTGGCATACCATTATCAAATGGAAGAGTCCAGTATTTTTCATCAGGATGCTATCTATATCCCTGCATTGTTTTCATTTTTGTGATATAATCAGGGCTTATCAGGGTTATACGGAAAGCTCATGGTTATTCGATTTGCAGCATTCCTGCCAATTTCCAAATAAGTTCTTCCTGGTTTTCGAATGCATCGTCTTTTAAAAACGAATTTAAGTCCGTCGTTTTCGATTAAAATTGCGATACATCGTGTCGTTCTGTATATGAAACTATTTTTAACTCATTATAAGATAAGCGGGTGAGCATAAATTAAAATTTCTGTGTATTGTACACCCTAATCGCCTCCCTAAAAAACGCCACTTGCTCTTCAGTGACTTTTGGGTTGCGCATACGTTCATCGAACTTGCGAGCATCCTCGCCTTCAAGAATTAAGCCAAGTCGAATCGGTTCTGCCATGTTTTTCGTCTCCTGTTTTCGCCGGGACATACCTAAACAGTTGACCAACGACTAATGATTAATAAGTGAGTAAACATGCATAAATATATCTCTAAGTGAATGTAAACATTAAAACTATTCATTTTCAAAAATATATTGTCTGCGGCTTGTATTCGATGTCCGCTTCACCCCACAAATCACATCATCCATGCGACCAACCCGACCTCCATTCACTATGACAGTCCCCCTAAGTAATTGTTTTAAATATTAAAACTCCAAAACCATTAACTATTAATTTGGTGACATGTTATAAAGAGGACTCTAAGAAGAGGAGACGTTAAAGATGGTAAAAAAATCGGAAGCAAGCAAATACGATTACGATCTCCAAAATGATAGTATTTTCTTTTATGGGGAAGACAAAAAGTACAAGTCTTCCGTTGAATTAGAAGGCGTTATTCTTGATTTTAATAACGAAGATTATTTAATGGGCATTGAAATTCTAGATGCATCTGAAAAATTCAACGTTTCAAAAGCTGATCTCGTTAATATTAAAAATTTTGATGCGACTATAATAATTAGCAAAGAAAACATAGATGTACGAATGAAGATGGAATATTATAAAAGAAACAAATTAATTGATACAAATTTGAACGCACTTACATTAAATACCATGAATCTTCCATCCAGCACACAAGGAATTGCTGTTGCTTGTTGATTTAGGTTCAGTTCGTATAGTTTTTCATACACATTTTTAGCTTTGAAGATTGCACAAGATAATGGAATCTGGTTGGAAAAGTGATGTAAAGAAGGCCAGGGGGCTTGATGGGGAGATTGAAAATGTGTTCGGGGAGCGGGAGAGGTTGAGGGGTTAAATTCCTGATCCTGTGATATGTTCGATGCGATTAAAATCGGTATCAAACTTTGGATATTACACGAGATGTTTCTGCAAACATTTTTAGTTCACGGCTGTCCAGTGTTTCTTTTCCAAATAAGCCATATCCTTCTTTTATGGGGTCCGATACAAGGGGATGTATAATAGGTTCGTTATCCTGCGTTTCAATTAACATTTCACTGCCTCTCTAATATTCGATTTTTTTCGGATTTTTACTCTCAGCATCATACAAATCAACTTTTTTTCATACTAAAGTAATTATTTTTTACTTATTTATAGATACGTTTTCTCTACTTTTGGTCTTCACTTTACTGTATCATTTCCAATATCTCAATGACACTGAGATCAATATGAGTTCGAATGGATGGTGGCTGGGTCCGTACCGGTGGAACTTCCAGACAGGATTTACATGATTTACAGGATACGATCCAATCCTGTATATCCTGTATATCCTGTAAATCCTGTCAAAAGATTTGATTGAAACTAAGAAAATTACCTATATCGATATCGAAATGCGTTTATAATTTCCTATACATAAATTAACTATCACATAATCAAAATCATACATAACAGAGGCGATACACATAAACCTACGATTCCTTGGCGGCTGCGGTGAAGTAGGCCGCTCTGCAATACTACTTGACGACAACGTCCTGCTTGACTATGGCATGAAACCTGCCGAACCCCCCTTATACCCGGTGGGAGGCGTGCGCCCGGATTCTGTCATCGTATCCCACGGTCACCTGGACCACTGTGGTGTAGTGCCCAACCTAATGGACATAAAACCTAACATATTCATGACACCAGTAACTAAAGACCTGGCATCACTACTGGCCAGGGACACCATGAAGATCGCAAGAGCAAAGGGCCAGGTGCTGCCATTTATTATCGAGGATGTCAGGGATTTTGAACTGCATACCTATTCAATAGATTACGGCACCGGATTTGATGCCTCCGGTTACGAAGGCATGCTGTATGACGCCGGACACATCCCGGGTTCGTCAAGCATATATCTTGAGAACAAGAGCGGCAGCCTGCTATACACAGGTGATATAGACACCAGGGACACCAACCTGCTTGGTCCGGCCGAAAACCTGCCAGTTGCAGATATAGCAATAGTGGAAAGCACCTACTTCGGTACGGAACACACAGTAAGGTCAAAGCTTGAGCGGGATTTTATAGACTCAATTAAAGAGACAGTGGATGGTGGAGGATGGGCAATAATACCTGCCTTTGCTATCGGGCGCACCCAGGAAGTGGTCATGATACTTGAAAAATACGGTATACGACCCTATGTGGACGGCATGGGAGTGGGTGTCTACAAGCTCCTCAAAAAACATCCTTCATACCTAAAGGACCCGGGCCGCCTTGACAAGGCTTTCAAGGATGCTTTTACAGTGGATCCAAGGGAACGGTCACGATTAATGGATGAACCCTGTGTCATAGTGACCACCGCAGGTATGTTGAACGGGGGTCCTGTATTGTACTACCTAAAGCACATCCATGATGACCCCAGGTCAAAGATATTATTGACCGGGTACCAGGTGGAAGGCACCAACGGAAGAATGGCACTGGAAAGGGGATACTACGAGGACAGGGGCAGGTCCATCCAGATCAGCGCACAGATCGAACTATATGATTTCTCAGCACACAGTGGTGACAGCAGCCTCAAGGAACTGGTCACGCAGCAGGTGGATGGCGGCTGCCAGCTTGTGGTTTGCGTGCATGGTGACAATACCGAAGGTTTTGCATCATGGATCAATGAGAACCTGGAAGTGAATGCGGTATCACCTGTCAACGGTGACCAGATTTATATTTAATCAGGCCTTTATTGAAAATATGAATATTGTAGTGCTGAGGCTCGGCCACCGGCCTGAGCGGGACCAGCGGGTCACCACCCATGTCGGGCTGACAGCCCGGGCACTTGGAGCATCGGGAATGCTGCTTGCCTCGGATGACCGTGGTGTTATTAACAGTATCAACGAAGTGACCAGGCGTTGGGGCGGAGATTTCTTTGCCAGGTCAGTGGATTCATGGAAACAGGAGGTACGGCAGTGGCAGGAGTCAGGCGGTAATGTAGTGCACCTGACCATGTACGGCCAGAACCTGCCCGGTGTACTGGATGAGATATCAGGCACAGAGTCTGTAATGGTTGTTGTAGGTGCTGAAAAGGTCCCTCCTGATATCTACCAGGTGGCTGACTGGAACGTGGCAGTTGGAAGCCAGCCACATTCGGAGATCGCATCCCTTGCAGTATTCCTTGACAGGCTTCATGCGACCAGGGGCACGGACCCTTTGACACAGGCATTCCAGGGAGGTACACTAAAGATCATCCCATCCGTGCGGGGAAAAATAGTGAAGGAGGTATAGGGTTACGGCACAGCGAAAACTGGAACGGTTCCCATCAGATGGAAAATACAATTCGCTGTGGTACTGGAAGCATGTAGTATCCCCTGCAAGGGTGGCCTACAATAATATTCTTATGCGCCTGGCCAGGATATCCCCCTCCCTCGGCCTGAAGCTCTGGCTATACCGGATGATGGGGATACGTATGGGCAGTAACGTCTCCATAGCACTTGATGTTACCATGGACGTTTTTTTCCCGCAGCTTATTGAGATAGGTGACAATACCATAATTGGCTACAATACCACAATCCTGTGCCATGAGTTTTTAATAAAAGAATACGCAACCGGTTCCGTGGTCATTGGCAGGGATGTGATGGTGGGAGCAAACACCACGATATTGCCTGGTATAACAATTGCAGATGGGTCTGTGGTTTCTGCCCATTCCCTTGTCAACAGTGATATTGAAGGGTTTGTGGGCGGCGTCCCTGCCAGGCCCCTGGACCGGAATTAACAGGAAGATATATCAATGGATATAATAGAATTTTTCCACTGGTTCAAGGCTTATCCATTGACCAGATATTCTTTATTGCTGGCATCTATCATCGGAACAGCTTTCGGGTTCTATTATTACGAATGGCAGTTGAGTACATATCCAGTATATTACTGGCCGCTGATCCCTGACAGCCCGGTCTTTACCCTGATGTACGTACTGGTGCTGGCAGCCTATTCGGTGGGAAGACGCAGTAACCTGTTCGACACTTTCACATTTATCGGGCTGAACAAGATAGGCATCTGGACGCTTTTCGTACTGCTATATGATTTTGACTATTATTTCACTCCTGAGACTTGTGTCTTCAGGTCTGTGCTATTCTTGCTGCACATTGGTATGGTACTATGTGCTCTTACCCTGGTAAAAGATATGAAACGGCCCACGTTTACAATGATGGGGCTGATACTTTGCGTATTTGTAGTGCTGGATTATTTTGACTATATTATCGGGACCCACCCGTACCTGCATACGCCCAGGGTGGATGTGGTGGGGTTGGCAGCGCTTATCCTGACCCTTGGCTGCTGGGGTGTGGTGTGGTTGATACGGGACAAAGATAAGGGAGTCTTTTAAATTATTTCTGGTTTTTCCATTCTTGACCATATAACATGATTAAATGATAAAACGCATCCTGTCGATCCTATAAATCATGTCTGAAAAACACCAATTACTTTGTTCCCCTGCGCTGTTGGGATTCCATAAAAATCTATCAATCGCAAGGATTTCTACTCCTTTGATTTGCGTTTTTCGCATCCTCTGCGTTGAATCTTTTTTGCCGCAATCCATTTATCCAGAATAAATTAAAAAGTCACATTTATTTTGAGTTTCATTTATCATCATCGACATAGAATGCAATATGATTCCCACAAGCGTCCCGATACCACCCTCACCATTCCCGGCGCAGTAAAATAATACAGCGGCCGCCTCATCTACATATCCTGCAGCACCTGCACCTCGTGGCTCACCGGATGCTTGGTAGAGCAGGCTGCATCATACTGTAACACCTTCTTCTATCCTTTCAAGTATTTCTACAAACGTTGGTTCTTCTGATGGCTTAACATCATCCCCCATATGCAAATGGTGAGGAAATGTTTCAATATTTGAATGATGTGGAGCATTGTCCCATCTTCTTATCAACCTTTTTTCCTTGTCCTGCCAGTGATAAGAGTAATCCAGTTTATGCAGACCGGAATCAACATATTCAAAAACATGAAGCTCAGAATTATTTTGAAATTAAATTACAAACCTGATATAACCCTTCTTCACACCGGTAAATTCCTTGATAAGCCGGAATTTTTTTACTAAAGGATTCTTTTTAGCAATCGTTATTAAAAATCCGAAATAGTCATCAATCATCCGATTGCCTCAAGCAACATCCCCTTCTCTTCTTTTAGCTCATTGCAGATCTCGTAAGATGCCTTCCATTCAAAAAAGTCTATATCGTCTTCAAGTGCTCCATTCACAAATTTTTTGTAGAATATTTCAGTTTGCATGCCGTATTTTGTCTCAAAATATTTCATGTTCTCGCTAATATCATCCAGCTTCTGATTGATCTCTTCTAATTTTGACATGAGCGTCCTGATGACCACATGCTTCACTGAATCCTTTAGAAATCCGGAATTCTTTATTTCCACTGCCATAATCATCACTACTAAATATCAGGTTAATATATTTTATAATCCTTCATTCTGTAGAACATTTATCACAGTTCCTGTTTTTTTATCAATTAATCTGAAGTATATTTGCTTTCAATTTGGTCTGGATTCATTGACCAACCTTGACATCGAATGCAATATAATCCCCATAAACGCCATATAACACCCCATCAGCGCCAGCATGATCATCAATAGCATCGGCCCGAAATTCAAGCTGCCACCCAAATAAAACGTACTTAAAAACCCTAACCCAGCCTGGAGCCGGGTGAATCAAACGCCTTTCTTTTGTTTGGCTGCTATAAGTTCTTCCTGTAAAGTCACATTATCTGTTTTGTAGATTATCAATGAAATACACAACAGGAAAAATGCGACTATATTCATTAGCATAGGGATTATTATTGCACTTCCTGTAATTCCGCCGCCACCCGGACCCAGTACAGTCGGATGATTGGTAGCAGACCATATCCTGATGCTCATGAAACTGATAGGGACGCTGATGAAACCTATAATGCCGAATACCGCACTAAGACGAGCCCTTTTCTCTGGCATGTCAACAGCTTGCCTTACCATGAGGTAAGCAATATATATGAAGAACAGTACCAGCGAGGTATTGAGCCGTATATCACCGGGCGGCCAGTAGTGTCCCCATGCCGCCTTGGCCCATATGGAACCTGAGATTAGGGTCAGTCCTGCAAAGATGACACCAACCTCAGCCGATGCTGCAGCTTTAAGGTCCCATTTTTGTTTCCCATCCCGTAGGTAGAGGATGCTAAAGATCATTACCAGTAAAAAGGCCATGTATGAGGTAAGGGCTATTGCGATATGGAAATATGCGATATAGAAACTGTATACATAGTTCGCCCACTGGGCATCAGTGGATACATAATGAACCTGTCCTTCAGTATCTGTATATGTACCCCGTTCGCCCGGGTTTATAGGTACAGGTGCATATAAAAAAATGATAAGGATTGCTGCAAGTATGAAAATAATTGTGGCACCATAGAGATATTTTCTGTAATCAGTGTTTTTCATATTTTTTACCATGCTAAAGCCCTTCTTCAGCGATATTTGCAGTGTCATTAGATGTTTCATGTATAATAAATGATTTCGGAAGGAGCAGCAATTCCAAATGAAAAATCAGTACAAATGTGCACAAAGTATATATATCTTTATACTAAATATATTTTTATTGTATATGGAGTATAACTTTGTATACTTAAGTAAATGCGAATGATATGAGCATTTTCTTGTTACAGCCGCAAAAGACTGTATTCTTGTTATAAGAGGGGAAACCTCTTATTGTACCAAACGGAGGTAAATATAAGATGGATAATACATTGGATAATTATGTAGATACATTAAAGAAGGTTCTTATCGATCCTGAAGGTTTTTATTCAGAAATGCCGAGAGAAGGAGGCTATCAGGAGCCATTAACATTTGCAGCTATTAACTTTGCAATCGTTGGATTGCTTTCAGGAATTATTGCTGTTATTCTAAGGGGCGCAGGCGCTAGTTCAATAGTGTCAACCCTGGTCAGTGCTGTGATTGGCGGCATTGTCGGACTGTTCATCGGCGGAATAATATTGTTAATATTCTTCAAGATATTTGGCGGCACAGGTAGCTATGAAGGTACTGTGAGGATATTATCATATTCAAGCGCAGTACAGGTTTTCGCATGGATACCCGCAATCGGATTGATTATCAGTTTATATGGTATCTGGCTTAATATCGTAGGCGGAAAACATGTTCACAATCTGACCACTGTAAAATCTGCTATTGCGGTACTATTACCATTAGTAATCATGATGGTGATTGTTATTGCGTTAATGGCTGTAATAATTGCAGCAATCGCAGCAATTGGACTTGGTGAACTTGGTGGGTTTTAATTACCCGCCACTTTTCTTTTTTTTCAATTCATTTCTATAAATAATACATTTATTTTTAAAAAACACATAACAACAACTATTTTATCCTTCCACATACATCATAGTTCCCGATGAAAGTCTACAAGAATTATGATGACCTGCCCAAAATCAAGTTCCCCCGAGGGCAGGAAGTATTTATCAGCGACAGTACGATTCGGGACGGCTCCCAGATGCCGGGTGTCGTTATGTCAAAAAACCATAAACTCCAGATTTTTGAGTATCTTCATAAGATCGGAATAGAAAAACTTGAAACCTTTGTTTTTAACCATCGAGACAAAGAAGCAGTGAAATCTATGCTAAAGAAGGGGTATGAATTCCCTGAGGTCACAGGATGGGCCAGGGCAAATACTGCTGATATTGATCTGGTACTGGAGATGGACGGGATAGAAGAAACCGGCATATTGATGTCAGTCTCAGACTCCCATATAATTGACAAGATGGGACTTCCAAACAGGGAGGCCGCAGAAGAGAAATACCTGGATGCACTGCAATATGCAGTGGACCACGGCCTGCGCACCCGCGCACATATCGAAGATATGACTCGTGCCGATAACTACGGTTTTGTATTCCCACTTGTCGAGAAATTGATAGAAATAGACCCCGACTGCATTATCCGTTTATGTGATACCCTTGGCATGGGAATACCTTTTGAAGGTGTGGACGAACCATATGGCATCCCATCAATGGTCAAATACCTTCATGACGAAATGAAAGTCAAGAATATTGAGACCCATGTCCATGATGACTTCGGGTTGGGTATGGCAAACACACTTGCAGGATACTGGCACGGTGCTAACTGGTCAAGCCTCACGTTTTTGGGTATCGGTGAGCGTGCCGGAAACACAGAAATAGAGAAAGTAGTGCTGTTTTTGCATGAGAGAATAGAAGGGTTTGATAAATATAACCTGGAAGCAGTAACTGAATTTGCCAGGTTCATGGAAAAGGAGATTGGAATAAGGGTGCCCCGTAACAAGGCCGTCGTAGGTAAGAATATATTTGCCCATGAAAGCGGTATACATACAGCCGGGGTCATCAAAAACCCATTCACTTACGAGGCCTACCTGCCAGAGCTAGTGGGTGGGAAGCGGATGTTGCTCATCGGCGATTCATCCGGACTTGAAGTACTCAGGCATAAGGTTGAGGAGACCCTGAATGAATTGATGGGTGTCACAGTCAAGGTACTGAAACAAGACCCCAGGCTGAAGGAGATCCAAGACCATATCCACCGGCTCTATGATCAGGAACTAAGAGTATCCAGCATCTCAGATGAGGAATTGAAGGGTTATGTTGAGAAATACTTCATGTTCGAACCGATCGTAGAATCCGAAACCCACGAAAAAGCAAATATACAGTGAGAAAATAATTTCACCGACACAAAATGGCGCCGGTGGATCTTGTTTTTTTTAATCTATTCCAGCTTAGCAATAATAGCATCACTCATCTCGCTTAGTTTTGCACTGCCACCCATATCATAGGTGACATGTTTGCCTTCTGATATCACTGATTCAGTAGCATCGAAAATTGCCTTTGCCTGCTCCTTCTCACCAAGATAATCCAGCATCCATGCCCCTGCCAGTATGGTGGCTACCGGATTGACCTTATCCTGGCCTGCATATTTCGGCGCTGAACCGTGAGCAGGCTCGAACATGGCATAACTATCGCCAATATTTGCAGAATATATCAACCCGATACTGCCAACCAGTGCACTACACTCCTCGCTTATCACGTCCATGAACAAATTAGTGGACAGCAGGATGGATTCATTGAATAACTGTGGATTTTTAATTAACTGCTGGGCGATATTGTCGATATGGTATTCCCAGACCTCTATGTCAGGATAGTCCTGGTGTACCTTTTCCACTTCTTCTAAGAATGTACCGCAGGTCAGCTTGAGAATATTGCTCTTATGTATGGGCACCACCCTCTTCCAGCCCCTTCGCTTTGCCTCATCAAAGGCATACCTGGCAATAAGTCTGCTATTGGTGCGGGTTATCTTGCGAATGGCAATATAGACATCATCGGTAAGCTTAATCTCTTCACCGATATACAACCCTTCCGTACCTTCCCTGACACATACGAAATCCACATCCCCCAGTGGCTTTGCCGTGTTCGGGAATGTCCTGGTCGGTCTTACATTGGCGTACAGGCTAAATTTCTGCCTGATAGATACGGCAACGCTCTTGGGTGAACCTGCACCGCCCGGTGTGGTGGTTGGTCCCTTGAAACATGCATCGGTCTTTTCAAGCAGGTTCCAGGTCTGCTGTGGAATTAGTGAATCGCCACCTTGGGCTTCCCACCAGGTAGCTCCAGCCTCACATGGTATGAACTCTACATTTGTACCGGCAGCCCGGGTAACTGCGATCATGGCATCTACCAGTTCAGGTCCCACACCGTCTCCTTTTATTATTGCTGCTTTTTTACTCATAATATTTCACATCTGCTCTTTCATTCAAATCCGGCTATATTTGGTAATTATTTCATTTAAGGGCTTCGAACGGTGTTCATCCAATTGTTGCAGGCTTAAAATGTATAGATAGAGATTTTTATTATCTATCCGACCTTATCCCTGTAGTACTGTAACGCTTTTCTTATTACATCGGTTTCGGGTTCGCGGTACATGGCATCCATACCCCCATTACCGGAATTCATATCTACTCCCCTTACCACCACTGCCGGTGTACCCCAATTACCTTCACCCATAAGGAAATTGGCAAATCCGGCTATCTCATCCACCACTGCCTCGTTGGCAACTTCCAGTTCGACCCCGAACAGGTCAGTGCTCCCCCTCCAGTCATGATGTGTGTCGATACCCGCGATCCCCAGGGCAATACCTGTTTGCCCTTCCCGAAACGCCCTGCCGTTGGTGTCGGTGATGATAACACTGACCCGTTTGCCTGTTAGCCTGAAAAAATCTTCTTTAAGCTGTCTGGCACTTTCATCCGGGTCAGCGGGCAGCAATAATAATCCATGCTCCACATTTGACTCATCAATACCAGCATTGATGCAGACATTCCCGCTTACGTGCCGGACAAGGAAGATGGGGGATTCAATGAGAACTTCCGTACTTTCATTGAGCACTGCCTGGACGAAGGCCGGGTCATTTCCAATTTTTTTAGATATTCTCTCTGCTTCCGGTGTGGGAGTTATGGTTCCAGGATCGATAACCAACGCCTGTGCCTTTGACACGATTGTTGAGGCGATCACAATAATGTCATGTTCTTCTATTGTCGTTCGCTTGTGGATGAGCCCGGCAAGGTCATGACCCTGTTCTATCATGGGCATGTTATCCACTGTGAAAACACTTAATTTCAATACTATTCCTCTCACAAATTATGCCTGGTAAACATTGCTGCAAACATTTGAATTTTAAACATTCATATTTTGGACATTCATGTTTTATAGATTTTGGTTACATTACTATTGTAGGAACATTTAAATGATTTTTCATATATAAAAAAATTAGTAAATCTTTCAATATATATGTATTCAATTAATAAATATTTATTGTAATAATTTATACTTTAGACATAAGGTAAAATATGGTTAAAGTTCTGGTTGCAGATGATTCTATTTTAACATAGACAATGCTAAAAAACATTTTGACAGAAAACGGTTATGATGTTGATGAGGCTGTTAACTGGAACGAAGCAGTTTCCAGGTATGACTGGGTCAAACCCGACCTTGTACTGATGGACCTTCTGATGCCTGAAAAGGACGGGTTGAGTGCAATAAAGGACATAATCAGCAAGGATTCCAGTGCAAAGATCATTGTTTGCAGTGCCGATATCCAGGTATCGATAAACACGTCTACTTTATTGTCAAGAACCTAATGATACAAATCTTATCACTCCCCTTCCACAAACCATATGTAAAGGGGAGGGCTATTCGTTAACGATGGCAGAAGTATATCCCGGCACTGAGACCAGGTCACTGCTGATCCAACTGGGCTACAATGAAGCACTAATACAGGATATCCAAAGTGAACTCAATACTTTGTTCAGGGAGACCGGATTCCCTGAAATCAAAAGATCAATTTTTTCTGCAAGCCAGAAAAAGGATATAACACGACTGGTGGATTCTTTGAAGACGCTGATGGTCTCACTGGAAGACAAAGGCTTTTACCGGCCTGATATTCCCCAACCGCTGCTTAAGCTTCTGGTGAACGGCCTGAACCTGAAGAACGAAGATATTTTTGCGATCCTTGATGGGTCAGGTATACCTGATGAAATAAAAAGAAATGAGAAGGAATTCCTTGTTTCATGTGCTGCCATAACCCAGCTTGGTTACATACTCCTGCGCTGCCTGGTACCAGAGGTAAAGGCTGTGAGTGCAGGACCCCATGTATGTATCATGATCGATGGTTTTTCGCCCGGTTCAATGATGTTCATTGATTTCAGCCTGGATGCGATAAAGGAAGTAAATGTCAAGCAGGTATATGACAGGCGGGATAATTATTATTATCTTAAAAATCCGGACGAGATATCCGGGCTGGATGAGGAGACATCCGGTTTGTTGATGAAATATTACTCTTCCTTCCAGATGACCACAGATATTGGTCTTAGTCATATTATTCATAATAACCTGGGCATTGTCTATGATACGGCTGGCAGATACGGGGAGGCAATTGAAGAGTATGGGGAGGCTCTTAAACTTGATACGGATTATATTGAAGCCCACAATAACCTGGCTGTGATCTATGACAGGATGGGCAGGAATGAGGAAGCAATTGGGGAACTCCAGGAGGTATTAGGACTCAACCCGGGATACACAGAAGGACACAGCAACCTTGCACATATCTATACCGGGATGGGGCGATACGATGAGGCGATCTTTGAGCTTGAAAAAGCACTGGGGCTTGATCCTGAATATGCACCGGCATATAACAGTCTGGGCCACATCTTTGCCGGACAAAAGAAATACCCTGAGGCAGTAAAGGAATTCCAGGAAGCTATCAGGCTTGACTCTGAATATGTCCTGGCCCGTAATAATCTTGGACATGTCTATTTAGAGCTTAAGAAGTATGAAGATGCGATAAAGGAGTTTGAGCAGGTCACAAAGCTGGACCCCAGGTTTACCGAAGCACACCAGGGTATGGGATTGGCCTGCTATAACAAGGGCAGATATGATAAGGCAGCCCACGCCTGGGCCAGGGCGGTCTATCTAAAGCCGGAACTGATGGACAGCGTGCCAGATGAGTTGAAACTCAAAGTGAACATGGGCATTTCAAGGCTCAAGTTCTCGAAATGAAATTAACTGCAAACCGATTCGCAGTCAAGGTAAAAGATATATAAAATCTACGTATTCTTATATATGTGAAAATTAAGAATGGAGATGTCAAATTGATAAAGAAATCAACAATCCGGTTAATCGTCCTGATGATCATTACTTCACTGATTACCCTGAGCGGATGTACACAGGCTCCCGATTCAGCCACTGATTCAGATACGCAGGATAACAAAAGTGAATCACAGGACGGGGATTACATTTATGGAACTGCTGTGGTCGAATCCACCGAAATACTGGTTTTCGAATCATTTCCTGTAAAGATACATGTAGTCGCAAAAGGCTACCTGCCAGACGGCTGCACCGGGATTGACAGGGTTGAAGCAAAAAGAGATGGCAATACATTCACAGTTACGATAACAACAAAACGACCAAAAGATATGATGTGTACACAGGCCATTGTACCCTACGAAGAAAAAGTCCCACTTGATGTATACGGTTTGAAAGCGGGTACGTATGACGTTAATGTCAACACTGTGACCGATTCCTTTGAACTCTCCACTGATAACATCATCGAAGATGTAGGTGGCGTTTCCGAGGCAAATGTCTTTACAGAGGATAATAACGGCAGCACAGTAGAACTGGTGACGGGCGATACCTTCCAGATCAAATTGAACGAGAACCCCACTACAGGATACATGTGGACCCTGGAGACAACCAGCGGTCTGGAGATCATGAGCGATAATTTCTTATCTCCCGCCTCCGGACTTATTGGTGCGGGCGGCATTCACGAATGGTATATTAAGACCACTGCCAGCGGTACGCAGCAGGTGATCGCAGTATACAGTCGTTCATGGGAGAACCTGACCGGCAGCGAGCAGAGGTTTGTACTGACAGTGGAAGTGGAATAGATCCATTAGTTGGAAGTAAATTCTTCCAACCCTTCCAACTCTTCCAACCTTTCCACCACTTCCCCCACGCTCCAGTACATCCCCTTATCCAGTTTTTCAAGTAGCACTTTGGTATGAACACGTCTATCCCCCTCCATATCTATCACTTTCCAGCCCTGCGCTTTTATCAACTCCTCCTTACTGGCAGGGAACCGTGCATCCTCCTGCAGCACCTCTCGCAACGCCTTGACACCAGTGTATTGTGTGACCTTGGGGGAACTTACCGTCCTTCCTGTATACTTTCAGCCGTGCGGCATCCTTGTACATCCTCCCGCCGTGGAAAGACAGGTACATTGACCCCGAACCGCTATCCTGCACTCTTTTATCTATCTCCAGCAGTTCGGCATCGTCAAACTGGTACAGGTTGTGCAGACCATGCCCGAACAGGCGGGAATATAAAATATCTGATTCAAATGCGGGCCCTGGCTCCCTGGACAGGTCCACACTGTGCACCATGTTAAACTCCTGCATAAACTTCACAAGTTCTTTACCGGGCGGCCCCCATCTTATCTCCCATACAAGCCTGATATCATCAAGCCGGGCCCGGGATAGCAGGTCATTGATATTATCAACCGCCTGGTTTGGGTTAAATGACCGGGGCGTCTCCAGCACCAGCAGGTTGGAATGAAGTCTCCTGCATATATCCAAATATGCTTCAAGGAGACCGTCTGCTCCCTTTGTGGGGCTTAGCAAATTTAGCAAATATTTGTGTGTCAGGTCGCGGTGGCATTTGACTGAGAATGTAAAAGTTTCCGGTACCCGTTTTGCCCAGGAATCTACTGTTTTTAATTGCGGGATATTATAGAATGTAGAGTTCACCTCAACAAAATCAAATGCCTTTGAATAGGCTTCCAGCGGGTCTGTGCCGGGTATATCAAAATATCCCCAGCCTCCGGCTCCTATCCTGTATTCTGACATTACAAAAGTTAATCTATTGTTAATGATTATAACTTTGATGGGTCTTTCACATGGGTACAATACGGCTTGGATGTTCGGGCTGGGACTATCGCGATTGGGTTGGCAGCCTGTATGAAAGGGACGAACCTTCAAAATTAAAGGCATATACTTCTGTATTTAACACAGCCGAGATCAATTCCACATTCTACAGCTATCCCAAGCCCGGGCTGGTACTGGGTTGGGCTTCCCATACTCCTGACGATTTCCTGTTCTCAGTAAAGCTTAACCGTACCATCACCCACGAGAAACGGCTGGACACTGCCGCTGGAGTGGAGGATGATGTGCAGAGGTTCTGTGACCTCTTAAAACCACTTGAGAAGGCTGGCAAACTTGCATGTATCCTTATCCAAATCCCACCTTCCCTGAAATACTCGCATGCATTGGTGGAAGGATTCCTGACGGTCCTCCCGGATGGCATTCCTTTTGCCCTTGAGTTCAGGAACCGGACATGGCTCACCGATGATGCGTCCCGCCTGTTTGGGAACTATAATATTATCCCTGTTATGACAGATGGTCCGGCACTGCCAAAGCAGGAACTGGCTTCAACGGATATGGCCTACATCAGGTGGCACGGCAGGGGTGGTAGGGTGTGGTACAATTACCGCTATTCCAAACGGGAACTGGAACCCTGGGTCAAGAGCATCAGGAAACTTTGGGATGACGTTGATGTGCTGGGTTATTTTAACAACCATTACCACGGCTATGCCCCTGAGAACTGCCTGGATGTGCTTGAGATGCTGGGTATAACCACACCCAGGCAGGAACTGATGCATAAACAACTCAGGACCGGGCAGGCAAGACCCGCCGCAAGAGCCACTACCCTGGCAGAGTTTGCAGACCTTGAGGTCACAGCCGATGAGATTGAAAAGATGCTGCTTGAGTTCATGGATGCCGGACGGCTTGAACGGGCCAGGCAGATAAAGGATGTGGAGGTCCTGAAGGAAGAGCCCGACCTGCTGGTGGCTGATGTGGGCGGATATTCCATTTATATGGATTATAACGGCCGGTTCATCCTGCACGACTGCCAGGACTGGCAGCGGGGCACTGCAAGGCGCAGGATGTGTAAGCATGTTGCCGCACTGTTGCTGTCATTGCCACCTGAGAAAGGCAGGCTGCTATTGGACCTGATCAAGGCCCAGAAATGGGATTTCAGGCCGTATACGGGGTGAGACCCGGAAACTTAAGGTGTTCAGGACCAGTTCACAGAAACCTGGACTTGCAAGTGTAGCTGGAAAACTTATTAAAATATCAAACATACCAGTACTTGTGGTGAAAAAGTGATAATACCTGAACATGAACGATCTGCTGAACCCCTGATCGGTGAAAATGTGATTAAACATCCTGATATGGTCAGGGCTGTTGAATGGGTTCTCACCGAATATGAACCCCCAAAGCGGGAGATATGCATCTTCGTTCCGTGTTCGAAAGCAAAACCATATCACGACAGTCCGTCCCACAAAATGTTTGACAGTATCATATTCAGGCATCTCACTCATGACCAGGTTCACGTAGTGGTATTTGGTACCTGTGGCGTAACGCCCAGGGAACTGGATACCGAATATCCGTTTATGGATTACCAGTTCATGCTGGGGCGGTGTGACATACCAAAGGTCAAACGGGAATTCCACAAGTTAGAGAGCCAGAGACTGGCACGTTATCTTGAGTTAACGAAGCAGCATTACAGACACAGGATAGCGTATTGTTTGGGAGATTTCAGGTTGGCCATGGAAAAGGCAGTGGAACTTAGCCAGGTCAAGGTGGACATTGTACCAAAATCCGGGACAATGGAAAAACTCCATAACCCTGACTTGAAATTCAGCTTTGGAAGTCTTTATCACCAGGAATACCAGAGGGATTTCGATGAAGCTATCTACCGGGCTGCTGGCCTGGATACTTCAAATGATGCGGTAACAGATATCCGGAGAACAAATGTCCATGTAACAGACGATTCAGATTGGTATATTATATGATCATGGAAAAATATGTAACGGATTGCTTTTTTGCTAACAAAGTGAAAAGGTGGGTGGCTGTGGAAGCAGATCCTGTGTCTGTCAGGTCTGTGATGTTATTTGAGCAACGTCCTGGTGACGAGAGTATAACCCTGCCGGTAACTTCTGACCTGCAAAGATACTTCATGGGAGAGAACGTCGATTTTTCATCCTATGATGTGGACCTGTCAGGTTTCACACCATTCCAGCAGGAAGTGCTTACTGCCACCAGGTCCGTTCCCTGGGGCACTTGTATTACTTACTCCCGGCTTGCCAGTATGGCAGGTAGGCCAAAAGCAGTAAGAGCAGTGGGAAACGCCCTTGGGTCGAACAGGGTGCCTGTAATTATCCCATGTCACCGCATAGTCTCAAAACACGGGCCTGGCGGCTATTCACTGGGGATAGGACTTAAACTGGAACTGTTGAGGCTGGAATCTATCGAGATTTAAGTACGTGCACGAGCCCCGGGTGTCAGTACTATGGAATGGGGCACCCGGACTGCTATTGATACATACCTAAAGCGCCACAACAGGGTGCAGGATGTGGTGTATAACCTAGGTGTGGTGGGGTAAGGAGCCTATGATCCGGCTGCTGGCACACAGGGCTGTGGATGCTGCGGGGCTGGCTGTGAAGATTGCTAGGAGGTGGGGGGGTAAAAGTGTGTTTCAAGCGTTATTTATGGAGTTTGGATATCTAACGGTGGGCAAAAAGATTATTGTAAAAAACAACATCAAAGAATAGTATGAAAG
>Ga0255408_1001_pt1 | contig 51645 bp, 57 predicted proteins | sample ANMaggSeSYBR01H6_FD_182128 | JGI IMG/M metagenome (GOLD analysis project Ga0255408, IMG submission 182128) | Sediment cell enrichment communities from methane seep in Santa Monica Basin, California, United Staets - ANME aggregate JGI... | ecosystem: Environmental > Aquatic > Marine > Cold seeps >... | reverse complement strand
ACACACCAGAATTTTTTAATTTTAAACGTAATTGTGACAAAATTGCATATATACTTTACTATTTTTTGTGGCTGTCGTATATTTTAGTGCTGTAACATTATCAGGTATTGTGTTCACTTGCCTGAAAACTACATCTGCGTTCGTATGAGCTTGCTGCTCCCCTGTGTACCTGACAAGTAGCCAGCTGTGGTGGTTCATGTGGTATTGGTTCGGAGGGTCAGTGGAAGGAGTAATTTTACAGTGAGTGGATGGGTATGTCTGCTAGACATGAGCCGGGGAGCGTTGGAGGCGCAGCCGGTGGCTGTAGAAAGATATAATTTATGTTATTTAAACCACAGAGAGCACAGAGAGTACAGAGCGTTTTTACCTTTCTCTGTGTCCTCTGTGGTTAACATTGGAATGATCTTTTACCCCACCTATTCATCTATGAAACATGCCCCCCTTCTGCTACAATCCCTGTGGACTTGAGCAGCAGCTAGCCCTGTGGTTTCGAGTAGCCTGTATTCGTAGAATGGATATTTTATATAAAAGCCCTGCACCCCCCGAGGATCAGGGTAAACGGATGTAGTCAGCCGTGGTGGATCATGTGGTATTGGTTCAGAGTACCAGGGGAAGGAGTAATTTTATAGTAGGTGAGAATATCTACTGGCCTTTTCACAAATTGATTCTCTTGCTCATTCAGCAAAAATTTCATCAAAAAACATTGATTTATCTAACATCTTTTGCCATTTTCTGTGGCGCTTTATACTTTCCATCCTTTTTCTCTTTGGTATATTGATGAATCGGATGGCTTCCACTGGCCCCAATTCTTTAATTAGCACCTCAATGGCTTTTTTAATTACAACTTCTTCATCCATATATTTTATATTTTTCATCTTAAATTCTCCATTTCACAAAAGGCTACCGGGTTACCGCACCATACATTTATTTTCTGATTTATGCACTTTCTGATGAGCTTATCATCACAGGTTATAAATGGCACTTCAGCCTGTTCTGCAAAGGCAACATGTGCTGCATCTGCTATTCCAAAGCCTGAATTAACTAAGTCTTCAGCCCTTGATCGTGTATCAGCCACATTAACATGTATTTGTTCTCCCCACTCATTTAAAACCATTTGTAATTCAACCCGCTCAATAGTATCAGAAATTGCTTCTATTTCTTTGATGTGGACAGGAGAAACTATCAGCTTATAATTGTCATTTCTTACTTTTGATAATATCAGATTAACAGCTTCAGTTTCAAGCCTAATCCTCATATATTCTTGTTCATCAAAAGGTCTGCATAAAGCACAAACATCAATGTAAATAGTTTTTTGCTTCATTTACTTTTCCCACAATTATTATACTTTTACTGTTTTTTTCCTATATATACACAGAATTTTTTTAGCTAAATGTTTACGTTGATATTATTAGGTGATATTTTAATATGTTCAGATCTGTCCCCCAGTTCCATTTAATCAGATCAGCAAAGTATCATTACACCCGATTGCAGAAATAATTTTCTGACACACACCTATCATGTCCATTTTTATCCCCTCTCCTAATCCCCTTATACACAAACCCAGCACTAATGAACCCATCAGCATCCAACACATTCCGCCCATCCACAATCACCGGATGCTCCTGCCCCATCAACCACTTCAGCACACCTGCATCAAGCCCGAAATACTCATCATGCCCGGTCAGTATCGCCACAACATTCGCACCCTTCACAACATCGGATAGCTCATGCGAAATATCCACGCCCGGATACTCAAGCACATAGGGATCATGCACATCCACACTGCACCCCGCATCAACCAGCAGTCCCTGTACGGCTCAGACGGCGGATTCCTGGCATCATCGGAATTGCTGATGAACGCCCGGTCCGACAGGGTTGGACCTGGATCTGCCAGGGTGTGGTTTTGGGTTGGATGGTGCGGATATGGGGGGTAGGTGGTGACGGGGGTTGATAATTTCAAGTAATAGTCCTCTTGAATTTATTTTTGTAAATGTTATTAGATATTCCAGCAGTTATTTAAGTGTTATTGATAGGTATATTTAGGGTTGTTGTGTTGGGAAGTGTTTGCCATGGCTGTTAAAATATATAATTTATGTGGTTTTGTTCGATTAGCAACGAACTGGTACCAACTCTCACAAACACAGAGTTCGTACGAGTTCGTTTTGAGTTCGCTGTTAATAAATCATCAATTCCTCCCCCCATCCATTAAATGCTCCCACGCTGTCCTTAAGTGTGGCAGTGTGCAGTCAGCCTTAGTGGTTCATGTGGTATCGGTTCGGAGTGCAAGGGGAATGAGTAATTTTACGCAGAGTGAGTGTGTGAGTATATCTGCTGGACATGGGCCGGGGACTGTGGTAGGTGCAAGCCGTGGCTGTTGAAATATTTAAAGTAATAGTGTACCACAAAGAATGGAAAGGACGCGAAGTTAAGGTAACAATGTCTTTGCGCTCTTCGCTTTATGTTGTTCTGAATAATAAAAAGAGGCTCAGACGAGCGCTGATTCCACTCGAGCAAGCCGCGTTTTAATATCAGAAACCTATACTGTAAGAGCAGCAATACGTTCCTGTGCATCAACATCGTGCTTTGTCATTATATTTGTAAGTTGAGTAAAATTTCGGTTTGTTTCAGATTTGAAGTCTTTCAAAATCGATGTATTCTCTTTCAGGACACTTGTATTATCATCAAGTTTTTCAATCATTGAATCCTGTTTTGCCATCATCAAGGTCATATTAATATTTGCGATATCAAGCCTTTCCCCAAGTTCCTCGGCCATATCACCACGCTTGATCTCAAAATAATCAAATTCTCCAGTTGCGTCCTCAAAACTGACCTCCAATTCCTCCACCTCAATGGTGGGTTCCTTTATATCGATCAGCTTAATAAAAGAGTCAATGCTTGTTTTATTTCCTTCGCATATGATCTTCACATCATATGGCTTGATATTCTCAACAATGCCTGTGAGCTTCATTTTACGTGCAGCCCGCTCAACAATATCCCTGTAGCCTACTCTCTGTACTTCGCCTCTTGCAATTATAACTGCCTTTATCTGCTGCATAGCCTTCATTCCATTTTTTTTGCTTAAACCGATAATTGATATTTCTATTTATTACTTTTATTGATAAAAGGATTTTCTTACGAAAATGTCTTAGTTAAAATCAAAATTCAATCGTTTACGGCATTTTGCTACTATAATCGAATGCCTTCATTTATATCTCCTAATTCCCTGTACTTTTAATCATTCTCCCCTGCCACATTGAATGTAATATTCAGCTGTGGTGGTTCATGTGGCATCGGTTCGGAGGGGCAGGGGAATGAGTAATTTTACGCCGGGTGAGTCTGTGAGAATATCTACTGGACATGGGCCGGGGAGCGTGGTATGCGCAGGCCATGGCTGTAGAAATATATAATTTATTGGATGGTACTTTCGATGATGTGTTTTTTAGACACTGATATAGGCATCAAAATTTCAGACATCGGTTTAGTTTTATCATAATTCAAGATTAGCGAGATTCAAATCCCTAAAAAGTTTCACATCGAATTGATATTCATCTGTGAACTGAAGTAATTTATTATAAAAGGGCTTATCATTCGTAATCAAAGTCGTACCATAAAGGATGGATGTTATCGCTATGAGGTTATCAAAACCACCAGCCTTGATTTTTATTGCATAATCAAGAGCTCTTTCCTTTATATCCGAATCGAAAAGAACAATTTTGGCACAATCCTCGATTTCCAGTGCAGCATCTTTCCCATATTCCTCTTTTCCTGTCAGTAGCGAAATAACAGAAGCAACTTCCATTATAACAGCAAAAGGGAGAATTAAACAATGTTTTTCCCGGATCACATTTTCGTAGATTTTCCTGGCCTTAATGTGCAGATACTCCCACTCTTTCCGTTTCACTTCATTTTTGTGAATAGGCGGAACAAAAGCATACACCAGCACGTTACTGTCCAGAGTTATATCCATCAGTATTCCTTTCGCTTAAGTGAAGAAATAAGTTCATCAGGCGTAATGTCTACTTCTGGGCATTTTGATACTCTATTTAATAATGCATGATATCGCTTGAGTTTTACTTCAGGGGGCACTTTTATCACTCCAGAAAATGACCTTTTTTTCAAATCACCAACTTCTATGCCTAATTTCTCAAGTTCTCTTCTTATATCTGTTGACATAACAACCATTTTTTAGTTACTCAAACATTATAATCCTATCTTTTGATTGAAACTTACCAGGGTGAAAGTATATTGTTATATTCTATATAATTATCTGCAAACCCCGCTGTCAGTCAGCATAAGCCCGCCTCTCGCCTAATATACTCATTGTTTACATCCGTGATCTCAAGCTCCCCTCGCTCAGTCCATTCTACACTGTATCTGCCGGCCCATGTGGTGGATAAAGGAATTCTCCCCTCCCCTCTCACACTTCCGTATCACTGGGCACATCTTGATGATCTCAGGACGGGGGCCGGGATTGTTTGCTGTTTTCAAACAAAGATCCTTGCAATATTTTACACCCCGCTGCCGTAAATGATGAAGCATCTCCCCCACATTCTCTTTATACGAAAATCCCAGCACAAAAACCTTAGAATTCTTAATACCCCTCCCCGTCGTAATAGCCTTCGAATGATACCCCAGCTCCTCAGCCTTCGTCACCAGATAATAAGGATCCACAGGCAGACAGTGCCCGCCCACACCCGCACCCGGATAATACACATTAAAATTCCACTTGGTAGCCGCAGCCTCGATCACATCCATAATATCAATATCCATCCTGCCGAATATCCTGTCTGAAATTTTCAATTTCTCGTATAAAATTAATTTGCTTGTATGTAGGTGATAGTGGATCATGGGTTTTTTGTACACGGGCAGCAGGTGTTTGTTGGTGACTTTGGTAAGGGGGTAGAGGCGGGAACCTGTACCGCCTGCGAGGGTTATGCCTTTCATGGCTTGTAGTTTCGAGTAGCCTGGGTTCAGGGAATGGATATTTTATCGAAGAGCCCTGCACCCGCTGCCTGTAAGGGCGGCAGGGTGCAGCCAACGGTGGTGGTTTGTGTAGCATGGGTTATGAGAGGAGAGAATAGAGGAATATAGCGCTGGCCTGAGATGTCTGCTAGCTATGAGCTGGGAAGTGGATGAGGAGTTTTTAGGCGGCCAGTATTCACTTTCGAGTATTTTTCAGGCACGTGCAAGTTCTTTTTCGACTAATTTGCTGGCAAGATAATCCGCAGAAACACCTTTTTCCTTTGCATCTTCTTGTAGTAATTTTGCACTATCCTCATCAAGTTCAATCAAATAGTGTCTCTTTTGAAGATCTACTTTTATTTCAACCTCTTCCAGTATATCAAGATAATCAGTACTGTCGCGACTCTCCCAGAACTCAGCTGCTTCTTCATATGTTTTGAATTCGTCGGGGATTTTCTCATCTTTTTTTGGCATTGTAGTACCTTTGTTCTTTAAGTGTCATATCTCTTGCTGAAATGATAAGAGCTTCCATAGATTGTTTGTAGATAAATACTATAAAAAGATAACGTCCACCATTAGTTTTCCCATATGCAACATAGACATTTTCCCCTCTTACCTTACCCCGGCTTGCACGTCGGAAAATAGCCCCTGAAAGTAGAGCATCTTCAACCTCATCAATAGTGAGATTATGCTTATCTTGAATTTTTATTGTGAACTTATCTATCCAGATAATCTTTCTTAACCACAAGATGTAACCCTTCTAATATTTTGAGTGCACAAAATGGTTTTTTTCATATTCTAATCAAACCCCGCCTATCACAATCTCGTATCACAGGGCTCATCTTGATTGTCCCGGGACGGGTGCCCAGGATGATTGCAGTTTTCACCTGGATATTCCTCTAAAACATTTTTTAAATATCTGGTACATGCTTATTCACTTAACTTTTGTGCATCCGGTCCTACCCCGTCCCTAAAGGCAGTCACTCCACTGTCCATCTTATCCAGGCATCCAAGGGTACAGCACTCCACCTTGTGCGCCGCCTCCCGGACCACCACGAACTGCTTACCGCAGACCGGGCAATGTTTTGTCACATATTTCATAACACACCATAATCATTGAATTTTAAACGTAATTGTGTCAAAATTGCATATATACTTTATCATTTTTTGTAGCTGTCAGATATTTTAGTGCTGTAACATTATCAGGTATTGTGTTCACTTACCTGAAAACTACATCTGCGGTCGTATGAGCTTGCTGCCCCCCTGTGTACCTGACCAGTAGCCAGATGTGGTGGTTCATATTGCATCGGTTTGGAGGGTCAGGGGAAGGAGTAATTTTACAGTGAGTGGATGGGTATGTCTGCTGGACATGAGCTGGGGAGCGTTTGAGGAGCTGGCCACGATTGTAAAAATATATAATTTATGTTATTTAAACCACCGAGCACACATAGAGGGTAGAGCGTTTTTACCTTTCTCTGTGACCTCTGTGGTTAACATTGGAATGAGTAATTTTACGCCGGGTGAGTGTGTGAGAATATCTGCTGGCCATGAGCCGGTGAGTAGATGGGGCGAGTGCACAAGATGATTGAGATTTTTAAATGAAGAACCTCATATAACTTGTTTCCATTGTATTTTGGTATGTATAAAATCATCTATAAGCATTATCGTGATGCTCAAAGTCCAGAAGTATGATGCTGTTATTTTCTTTATTGAATTCGTAGATGAAAACAAAAGACCCTATATGGATCCTCCGTTTACCTTTTAAAATATTTCGAAGAGGCTTACCTATTTTTGGGTTATCTGAAAGTATTTCAAGTCTCTTTTTTACATGACTGTAACGAACTTTATCCCTTTTAAACAACTTTTGCAATTCTTTCTGAACCCTTGGATGTGCGATAATCTTGTATGTCATTTTTCTATGCTGCTCAAGAAATCGTCCATGCTTTCGAACTCGAGACGCTTGCCTTTTATAATTTCATTGTCCGCGGTATTTACCCTTTCTACAAAATCCGAATTAAAAGCTTCTTCCGGCGGATAACTGGTTTCATCCAGTTTTTCTTCAATTCTTTCCAACTTACCAAGAATTCTCGCAAACATCGTCTCAATATTGCGATTCTTAAATGAACTTTCCATAATATCTCATTTATTAATCATTTTCTATCGTTAAAATATGTTTCTCTTTAATGTCGAGTGAATATAACAATCACACATTTGGATTCTTCACAGCCCTCTTGCACTCATTCAGCGCATCCACAAGCAACTTAAAACACATGTAGCGGCATATAATCATTAACAGCCCTGCCCGCCGTAATAACCTTCGAATGATACCCCAGCTCCTCAGCCTTCGTCACTAGATAATAAGGATCCACAGGCAGACAGTGCCCGCCCACACCCGCACCCGGATAGCACACATTAAAATTCCACTTAGTAGCCGCCGCCCCGATCACATCCATGATATCAATGTCCATCCTTTCAAAGATCAGGGACAGTTCATTCATCAATGCAATATTCAGGTCCCTCTGGATGTTCTCTATTACTTTGGCAGCTTCTGCAGTCCGGATATCCCTAGCTTTAAAGGCAGTAGTGATCAGATCATAAAGCTCTGCCAGCACTTCTGTTGTCTCATCATCCATCCCTGAGACTATCTTCGTGATATTACTGATCCCGTGAGCTTCATCCCCTGGATTTATCCACTCTGGAGAATACCCGATCTTGAAGTCCACTCCACAATTCATACCAGAATTTTTCTCAAGTAATAGCATAACGATCTCCTTAGTAACACCAGGATAAACCCTAGACTCAAGCACCACCACAGCTCCTTTCTTAAGATTCCGGCCTACCGTTTTTACTGATGATCTTACACAGAACAGGTCCGGTTCCTTGGATTCAGTGACAGGTGTAGGTACTGCGATCAATACAAAATCAGCTTTTTTGATCTCACTCACTTTCCGCAGGTCAAATGAGTATTCGTATTATTTTTACTGATGGCGTTTTTAAAAATCTAATTGTATTTATATTTTATAAGTATGTGTTGTTTATGGACTAAATTGCGATGTTTTTGACATTAGAGTTATTAGAGTTAATATTTCATGGAAACTGTTGGAAAAGTCCACATTTCGAGACATTTAAACTTAGGAAATAAATGTAGCACGCCTCATCATAGCGTTTTGATTTCGAACAATATTCAAGATGTCCCGGTTTGATCATTATTCCGACAGTCTCTCACAAGCATGTAATTGACAGAAACGCTATCAGAAGAAATTATTGAATTTTTGTAGATACCTGCGGAAAGTGAGATCTCAGCTGGATCTGAAGTGAATATCAGGTTGTTATTGTTATTCCTGTGGTTCAACCCCTCAACTTTCATCTCATTCAGATTACAAATTATTTTAAATATACTATAAAATGATTGTGGGGATATATATATATCAGTATGCTTATAAATTTGTAGAACTTACTATCTTCTCGATATCCTCCATTAGGGTCAGGGGATTGATAGGCTTTTCAAAGTACCCGTTGCACCCCATATCAAGTATCATTTCCCGGTCACCTGACATGGCATATGAAGTTATGGCAATGATCGGGATTTCCTGCATATCATCCATCATACGAATGCGTTTTACAGCCTCTAATCCACTGATATCCGGAAGCTGGATATCCATCAATATTAAATCTGCACTTTCTTGTATTGCCTTTTCTACGCCTTCCTCTCCGGTAAAAGCTTTAATTGGTTCGTACCCAAATTTTTCTAATACTAAACAGAGTAATTTCATATTATTTTCATTATCTTCAACTACCAGTACCCGCTTCATTTTGATTCACCCTCGTAGTCCGTTATTTCCAGTTTAACTGGAATGTTTATGGTAAATGTACTGCCAGTACCATACTCAGATGTTACTTCTACTGTACCTCCCAGTACATCCTCTGTGAGTTTTTTTGTCAGGTATAGACCAAGCCCTGTTCCCTGTGTTTTTGCGGAAAGGGATGATTCAAGCCTTACAAATGGCGCAAACAATTTTTTAATATCATCAGGCATTATACCTGTACCCGTGTCTGTAATTGATATGTTTGTCATACTGTTTATAGTTTTTGCATATAATGTAATCATACCTTCGTCTGTAAATTTAACAGCATTAGACAATAGGTTAATCAGACATTGAAGCAATCTTCGCCTGTCTGATGCAATAATGGTGTCCTCGACTTCCATCTTCAGATCCAGTCCTTTTTCGTCAATATCATTCTTTACTAAGGATACTGCTTCGTCTATCACTTCTTTGAGGCTGAACTCCTGGGTACCTGTTTCCAGCTTTCCTGCCTCTATCTTTGAGATGTCAATAATATCGTTTATAAGGGCAAGCAGTTGTTTTCCTGCCGTATGGATAAGATCAATTTGTTCATTCTGTGCCTGGCTTAGTTCACCTTCCCAGCCTTCAAGCAGGATACTGGAAAAGCCTATTATACTGTTTAATGGTGTGCGTAGTTCATGGGATGTGCTGGCTATGAACATGGATTTCATGCGGTCCAGTTCCAGCAGGCGCTCATTTGCAAATTTCAGGTTGATTGTAGTACTGTTGAAGTCATCCACAAGATTTAACAGGGCTTGCTTGCTCTCATTTAACAGGTCGGTCCGTTCTATCACCCGCTCTTCAAGTTCATCGTTGAGCCGGTTTAGTTCATCCACCACTTTTATGTTTTTGATATGCTGCCACATACCACTCAAAAGAAGTGATATTTGGTATATGTCAAAATTATCATAATTTTCGTCCTTGTTAGCCACAACCGCTATTGCAACAACCCTGTCGTTCTCAAATACAGGAATGACAATTAAACGGGTAAGTTGTACATGATCTTCAGGAATGCCCTTTTTAGCAGGATTGGGGGATGAATAATCATTAATTATAATGGGTCTATGCTGCCTTACGACCTCAGCCCAGATGCCTGCCTGCTCAATTGTATACTCAATGGGCTTGTCAGAGATCCCACAATCATCCATAACACCATCGGACCATGCATATATGGTGGAAACTGATTCATCTTCATTCATTAATCCAACAAAACCGTATTCACTTTTTGTTAACTCAACTCCCTTATCCATCACAAAACGTATGATCTCTTTGAACGTGGCCTGTGTCATTGTGTTGAGTTCCAGCAGTGCCTTCATCCTTGATTCATTTAGCTTTTGCTCTTCTTTAATGCGTTTGCCATCAGTGATATTTTCAATCTGTTCGATAAAATGCAACACTCTCCCATCCGCATCCCTGGCAATTGATATGGAAAGAGCAGTCCAGATGATCTCACCGTCTTTGGTCAAGTACCTTTTTTCATTCTCGAAGGTCTGCATTGTCCCTTCAAGCATCTGTTTTAATTTTTCAAGTTCAGCATCAAGATCATCAGGATGTGTAGTGGTCTGGAAATCCATTGCCAGCATTTCGGATTCAGTATAACCCAGCATACCACATAGTGCTTTATTTACCTTCAGCCAGCATCCATCCGGCAATACCAGGGCCATACCTATAGGTGCATGTTCAAATGCCTCCCTGAACCGCTCCTCGCTCTCCTTTATTGCTGCCCCGTCCTTTATATGCCGGGTAATGTCATTCGCAGTACATATCATACCGTCATATTTACCATTGTTATCAAGTATTGGTACCAGAACGCCGCTCTGGTAAGTTAGATCGCCTCCTGGAGTGATTATCGGGATCGAATCATAGGGAGTATCTTCAAGTGAGTTTTTTGCCTGCAGGAACAAATCCCTGAAACATGCCTCACCTTCCATGTTCTGTTCTGGCATGTAATTGAGGAGGTTTGTTCCTATTACCTGTTTACTGGTAAGACCTGATATTTTTTCCATGGCTCTGTTAAAGTAAACGTAATTATTATTGGCATCAACTACCCATATACCAGTCCAGACACTGTTCAACAGCACATTTTCGAAATGTTCTGTTTCTTTTAGTTTTCCTTCGATTCTTGCTTTTTCCCTGAATACATCTGAAAGGAAATAGATTCCAAAAATTATTGTGATGGAAATAATAACTGCAAGGTAATGTTCAAAAGCAATATAAGAATATTCCCAGAAATCCCATTGTAAATAATCAATTACATAATGAAATCTTCTTACTGCCATTAATACCAGGGCAATAGAGATCAATATCCAGCCTTTTGCGGTCTTTGTAAGTTTAATGAGTTTGAGGGCAAATATTACAGCCAATATTTGTAGAAAAGCAGCAATAATGAGAAGTATTATAATAAAATCTATAATATTATTCCCCCTCGTTTTCCACTGATGCTATTTGTTCTTCAAGGTCTTTAATTATTCCTTTCAGTTCAATCATCCGTATCTCCCTGCCCACAAAAGCCTTGTTCATGCTCTCAAGGTCTTCGTTCTGTTTCTCAAGTTCGGCTGTTCGCTCATTGACACGCTGTTCAAGTTTCTCATTGAGTTTTTGGAGTTCTGCCTCGGCATGCACCCGCTCGGTGACGTCGTTAAATATTGTTACAAATTTATCACCTATCCAGGTTCCGGAAATCTCCATTACCTTCACTTTACCATCTTTGCACGTTATATTGTATTCAAATGGTTCTACCTCTTTTCCTTCTTTTATCGACTTTTCAATATCTACATACCACTTTTCGATCACATATTTTCGGTATTCTTCATCAGGATAAACGCAAAGGAACCAATCTGCTAAATTTGGAGTCTCATAAATGTTTCCAATTGTTTCAAAATATTTCCTATTCGCATACTCGGTCTTTTCATTTTTATCTACAACTGCTATTGCAACAGGCAAATGCTCTGTCAGTTTTCTAAACTTCTCCTCGCTCTCCCGCAACACCTCCTCTGCTTGCTTGCGCTCGGTGATGTCTCTGGTCAGTCCCTGAAGACCGATTAGCTTACCCTGATTATTAAAAAGCAGCCTACTGGTAATTTCAATATCCACTTCATCGTTCTTGCTGTTGAGCATTTTGGTTTCGAAGGTATAATGAGTAAAAGTCTCATAATTTTTAATGGCATTGGCAGCCAGAGCACCAATTTTTAAAAACTCTTTTTTCTTGAAATGCGAGCTTAGATTTGTACCAATCATCTGTTCCGGTTTATAGCCTAATATTCTTTCCGTAGAAGGGCTTAGATAAGTAAATTTCAACTTCTTATCCAACATCCAGATACAATCAACAGAATTCTCAGCTAGTAAACGGAATTTTTCTTCGCTCTTAAGCAGCGCCTCATCAACTCGTTTGCGCTCGGTGATGTCTTCAATAATTCCTTTATAGTGGGTGATTTTTCCTTCAAAGTCCCTTACAATAAAAATCCAATTCTTGACAATCTTCACATTATTATCTTTTGTTAATATTCTATACGGTTTATGAACAAATTCATCTCTTTCCTCTTCTTCACTGAAATCTGCAATCTCTTGCTCTACTCGTTCAAGATCATCTGGATAAATACACTCAGCGTAGCTTATTTTCCGGGACAAAAAGTCCTCAGAGGAATAACCGAAAAGCTTTTTAACATTTTCCGAAAAATACTTTACCGGCCAGCCTTCCTCGTTTTTCCATGTAAAAGCCACAGCAGGACTTTTATTTATAATAATATCTGCTTCTTTTATTTTCTCTTCCGCTTTTTTTCGCTCGGTGATGTCTTCTGCTGCACATATTACATATTCAACATTTCCATTTTCGTCTATTTTCGGCGTCCTTGTAATAGATAGTAAACGCGTTTCACCTCTCACATTTTTAATCCATTCCTCTATATGTGACTGCTTTTTCTTCTCAAATACCTCTCTATTATTAGCAATGCAAATATCGGCTTCTTCCACACCAATTATGTCGTACAAATCCTTTTCTTCTAATTCCTCCTTTTCCAACCCTAAGAATTTAGCATGGGCTTTGTTTACAACACCATAGGTCTCTTTATCAGTCAGATACCAGATATGGTGTTCAATATTATCAAGTAGCAATGTCTGCTCTTCTGATCTCTTTCGCTCTAATTGGACCACAAGATTTTGCGCGACTATTCCGATTAAACCCCCCTCTTTTATCAGCTCACCATATATCTTGGCAGTCTCTTCTTCGGTGTATAGTTCTTTCTCCTCCAGGGCTGCGCTGTTTATTTTTTCTGTGATCAGGTCTGTAGCTGCTTCCATACCCATACTCAGGGCATAACTACGTATCAGAGTGTTCTTTTTTATTTTCATCACTATACCCCGCAGTTCTGCTGCGGTTGGATGTGTCGTCGCAAGGTTTGACTCAAATCCTCCAAAGTCATGTCTTCATATCCCCTGCTTTTTTACCAGATTCGACATCCTTTTCAAGTTCATCGATCTGCTCCTTGAGTTCAGCCATCCTGACCTCCCGTCCCACAAAAGCTTTGAGCATGCGCTCAAGGTCTTTGTTCTTTTCCTCCAGTTCGGCTGTTCGCTCAATGACCCGCTGTTCAAGTTCGTCGATGAGTTTTTGGATCTCTTCCTCGGCCTGCTTGCGCTCTGTGATGTCCATAACAATATTAGCAAAAAATATGGGTTCTGACACCTCGTTACGTATGCAAAATAAACTATTCTGCGTCGGTATTAATTTCCCGCTTGTTTGCCGTATCATTAATTCCCCGGACCATGCTCCATCCTTAAAAACGCAAGGAAAAACCTTTTCCCTAAGCCTTTGCTGTTCATCCTCAGGATAATAGGTTGCTGCAACATTTTTCCCTAATGGGACCTTCTGATCTTTTTCTCCAAATAACTTAGCCAAAGCAGAATTTGTATATACAATATTGCCGTCGATATCTGCCCATCCCATTCCTTGATTAGAGGTCTCAGCAAAAGACTTGAACATGTTGAGTTGTTCTTCTGGATGCTTGCGCTCTGTGATATCGACAAAAGTTTCCAGCAGAACATCCTCACCATCCATGTTGACCTCTGCGACTGTCTTGATGATTGGCATTTCTTTGCCGTCTTTCCTGCGAAAAATTCGTTCTGAATTGTCAACCTGCTGCCCCTTGTCCAGAATCGGGCACTCGTTCTGCTGAGCAGGACACAGATACTCGCCGCAGTTCTTGCCAAGCATGACATCTCCATTTTCCATTCCTGCCATTTTCAGGGCGGTATCATTGACCCACTTGATCTTCCTATCCCTGCTGATAACGACTACGCCAAATGGGGCTTTATCGAGAATTGTTCTGGTGTTTTCATGGGCTATGCGTAGTGTTTCATCCATCTTCTTACGCTCGGTGATATCCGTAGCCACGCCAGCTATGGCAATCGGATTGTCGTTTTCATCCCTCAGAAGAGTGCTGGTCATTTGTGTGGGGAATATTGTGCTATCCCTGCGTATATGACCAACCTCACCGGTGTTGTGTCCCTTTTCCTTAACTTTCCGGTTAAACGCCTCAACATCGTTCTTAAGTTGATCTTCATTGTGAAATACACTCAGGTTTTGACCGAGCAGTTCCTCCGCCTTTTCGTAGCCGTGCATACTTACCCAAGCATCATTTACGAAAAGCAAATTCCCTTCCATGTTAACGATCGCCATTCCATCTGCGGATTGCTCGAAAACCGATGATAAGAACCGAATTTGCTCCTCCGCTTTCTTGCGCTCGGTAAGGTCATGCACTGTACCAACAATATGGGTACAGACTCCCTCAGCATTCCAAACAGGCGTCACTGTCACAGTACCCACAAGTTCACCTGCAGGATAGGTGGAAGTCTGCTCCCAGAAAACGGTCTTATTTTCAGTTATCGCTTCCTTATACTTGCTAATAACAAGTGCATGAGCCGTTTCTGGTAAAACCTGTTCAATTCTTTTACTAACAACCTGTTCCCTGTTCAATCCGGTGACAGCCAAAAATGCCCGGTTAACAGATATAAAGCGAAAGCGATCATCGGGTTCAACAGCCAGAAGAAATATCACTTCAGAAACCGAGTCATAGATGAGTGAGAGATGTTTTTCATTCAACTCCAGTTCTTCTTTGTGTTTTTTGAGTGACTCTTCATCCTTCTCTTGATTTAAATCCTTCTCTTGATTTAAATCCTTCAGTGTCATGTCGTCTTATCCCCAGCCTTTTTATCAGCCTCGTCATCCTTTTCAAGCTCAGCGATCTGTTTCTTGAGTTCAGCCATCCGGATCTCACGTCCTATAAATAGCTTGTTCATCCTCTCAAGTTCTGCGTTCTTTTTCTCAAGCTCGACAGTACGGTCGTGAACACGCTGCTCAAGTTTCTCATTGAGTTTTTGCAGTGCTTCTTCTGCCTGCTTGCGCTCGGTGATGTCAATCGTCTGGAAGACAATCCCCTCAAACTCCCCTTCTTCATCTTTAAGCGGCTCCCAGGAGCTTGAAACATGCCGCATTCCCTCATTCTTTTTGACTATCTTGTATTCGAAGTTCTTGTATCCCACTCCATTGCGGAAGGTATGCGCAAAGAGTTCCTTCGCCCTTTGAGCGTCATCCTCATGCACCCACCATAGCAGTTCACCCTGCAGTTCTTCCTGGGTGTAACCTGTAATCTCTTCACAGTTAGGGCTGACGTATAGGTTATTACCTTTTGCATCAGTAATCATAAGGAGACTGGGAGCTGTCTCAACGATAGTCCTGAACCGTTCTTCGCTCTCTTGCATTGCTTTTTCTGCCAGCTTGCGCTCGCTGATGTCTCTGGTCAGTCCATGAAGACCGATTAGCTTACCCTTGCTATTGAGAAGCACCCTACTGGTAATTTCAATATCCACCTCATCCTTCTTGCTGTTGAGCATTTTGGTTTCGAAGGTAAGATGAGTAAAATCCTTATAATTTTTAATTAAATTGGCAGCCAGAACACCAAATTTTAAAAATTCTTTTTTCTTGAAATGCGAACTTAGTCTTGTACCAACCAACTGTTCCGGTTTAAATCCCAATATTCTTTCCGCAGAAGGGCTTAGATAAGTAAACCTCAACTTTTTATCCAACATCCAGATACAATCAACAGAATTCTCAGCTAGTAAACGGAATTTTTCTTCGCTCTTGAGCAGCGCCTCATCCATCTGCTTGCGTTTGGTAATATTATGTATTGAACCAACAAGATGGGTACATAAACCCTGTGCATTTAGTACCGGCGTCACTGTCACAGCACCCGCAAGTTCACCTGCAGGGTAGGCAAAAACCTGGTCCCAGAAAACAGTCTTATTTTCATTTATCGCTTCTTTATACTTGCCAATAACAAGCACAAGAGCCGTTTTTGGTAACACCTCTTCAATCCTTTTACCAACAACCTGTTCCATGGTCAATCCGGTGACAGCCAAAAATGCCTGGTTCACAGACACAAAGCGAAAGCGATCATCGGATTCAACGGCCAGAAGGAATATCACTTCAGAAAGTGTGTCATATATTGCTGGGAGATATTTTTCAGTCAACTCCAGTTCTTCTGTGTGTTTTTTGAGTAGCTCTTTATCCTTACCAAATTTAAAGCCCTTCAATTTCATGTAGTCTTATCCCCCGCTTTTTTATCAGGCTTGATATCCTTTTCAAGCTCAGCGATCTGCTTCTTGAGTTCTACCATCCGGATCTCCCGCCCAACAAAGAGTTTGTTCATACGCTCAAGTTCGGCGTTCTTGTCTTCCAGTTCGGCAGTGCGCTCTGCTACTCGTTGTTCAAGTTCTGTATTGAGTTTGCGGATTTCTTCTTCAGCCTGCTTACGCTTGGTTATGTCCCTGAATATCTCCAACTTCGAGATACTGCCATCGGGATTCTTCAGCGGTGTATCAATAAGATCAAATATCTTGCCTGTTTTATCAGATTTCCACTCCCATTGAAGAGTTTTTCCTGACAAAACGTCCAGGTTCTTGCACCATGGACAAACTTCTTCCCGGCCATGTAGATACGAATAGCATTTGCGCCCTTCCCATTCACCTAAATCCTTCATTAGCACTGGATTTACATATTCGATATTATAATCCTGGTTTACAATGTAAATGCCATCTTCCATTGAATTAAAAATATTAATAAGTTTGTTTTGTTCTGCTCTCAGTATTTCCTCAGCCTGCTTGCGCTCGGTGATGTTTCTGGTAGTTCCTTGAATTGATACTGGATTTCCATCATCATCAAATATAATTTTTTCATTTATTTCAACTGCGATTATTTCGCCATTTTTATGAAATAATTCAGTTTCAAATATTAAACCATTCGGATTATTACCTTTCTTTATCTCCTCCTTTGCCAAATTTAACATGAATTCCATATTCTCAGGTGAACAGTGGTCAGATAATGAACTTCCGATCCATTCTTCCTGTGTATACCCAAGTAACTGATAGCTAGCCGGATTTACATACGTAAATTTGAAATCCAAATTGATCTGCCAGATACAATCAAGTGTATTATCTGCCAGCAGATGATACTTCTCCCCACTCTCCCTGAGCGCCTCTTCAGTACGTTTGCGCTCAGCGGTCATCCGGTTGAACGAATCCGCAAGTACCCCGATATCATCACTGGTCGTAACCTCCACCTGGAAATCAAGGTCCCCTTCGGCCACCCTGTTTATCCCGGCCACCAGTTTTTCTATCGGGCTGGTTAAGGTACGGGTCAGAAGAAAACTCATGACAATACCAAGCAACAGGACCAATGCCACTGTGCTGACGATTGTATTGGTTGTCTTGTTAATGGAAGTAATAATATTTGCTCTACTGAAACCGAAATAGACCTTTGCATCCATCCCATCCAGTACACGGACACCCACATCCTGGATGGATTCACCTTCAACAGAAAATACCTTAATCGCAGTTTTCTCATTGGGAGGAATAAGATTTGCTGTTACCATATCTGCAGGGAAACCCTGTGAAAAGGTATGGGCGACCACAACACCATCAAAATCAACCACATAGATATACCTGACATCAGTATTGCGTATCATGACATTGTCGATGATCTCATTAACCGCTATGGCATCCTTTTGCAGGAGTGGGTTTGCCAGGTCTTCAGTCACATATTCTGCAATGATCAACTCCCTTTCAAGCATCTCCTGTTCAAGTGCATCACTCATCCTGACATTCACTGAAGCTGTAATAATCAATGTTGAGATTACCAGCAGGAAAATGATAAGCAGGTTTAGCTTGTAATATATCTTCACTATGTCCTCTCCTATTCGATTATGTCATATCTAATGGCAGCCCTGTATTCGCTCCTGCCTTCTTCATTAAGTCCCCTGACAAGGCAGGTTGCATTGTATTTATCATGAGCAATGATATAGTTCAGTCCACCAAGTAATGCAAATTGGGTGACGTCCTCACCAAGCTCATCTACTGTACTGGAATAACAAGGAGTGAAATGTATCTTGAATGTTCGCCCGGTCTCCTCGCTCATATACTGCAAAAAAGGGGCATACATCCTTGCATCCTCTTTCGGGCTTAGCCTTAGGTCAAAACCAAAATAAATAACATCTGTTTCATCCGGCGGATATTGAACGACCCTATCTATTGTATTATCAAGGTCAACAGTAATTTCATTGTTATCATGGATGCAACCGGAAATAAGAATGACAATAATAGTGATGAGAATAAACAAGCATCCAGTATACTTATTGTTAGTCTGGAACATTTTTTCCACTTAAATTCATATATTTTACTTATAGTTCCTTAATATTTTCCCCAACTTATTTTATCCAAAGCTCCTACTTGACATTTTGCATGAAGTCACGACGGTTAAGATAATTGACGACATAGAAAATTTTAATTTACACAATCTTTTTAACCCATTCCTCCCATTTTAAGCACCTAGTATGAAAGCAATACTAGGATTAGAAGACGGCACAATTGTGAAGGGCGTTGGTTTTGGTGCCGCCGGAACTGCTGTTTGTGAGGAACTTGTTTTTACAACTCAATATACCGGATACGAAGAGGCACTTACCGACCCTTCATATGCCGGCCAGATACTGATGTTCACCTACCCCCTCATCGGCAATTACGGCGTAAGCGGCAAGACCTTCCAGTCAGACGGCATGAAGGCAGAGGCCCTGGTGGTCAGGGAGGCATGTGACCATCCATCCCACCACCTGTCAGGGCGCTCCATTTTTGATTTTGCAAAAGAAGAAGACCGGCCCGGTATCGCAGGTGTGGATACCAGGATGCTGACCATCAAGACCAGAGATACCGGCGCTATGCGGGCATGCCTGCTCACAGACAGCGACGATGGTGTGGAAGCAGTGCGACTGGCAAGACAGCATCCGAAGATATCTGACCAACACGACCTGATAGACAGGGTGACCTGCCCCGCCCCCTACCATATTGAAGCAACCGGCAAGGACAAGCCTCATTTCGTGGTCATCGACCTTGGCATAAAGACCAACATGATAAAGAGCCTGCAGCAGCGGGGTGTAGGTATTACCGTAGTACCTGCAAGTACTCCGCCTGACTATATTACTGAACAAAAACCTGATGCCATATTCGTATCAAACGGCCCGGGCGACCCGGAAAAGGCAGGCACTGCCATTGATGTTGTAAAACACATGATGGGAGAAGTACCCATCTATGGCATCTGCTTCGGCAACCAGATAATATCCCTGGCGCTGGGAGCCAGCACCTACAAGCTGAAGTTCGGGCACCGGGGTGCCAACCAGCCTGTAAAGGACCTGAACACAAATACTGTATACATCACCTCCCAGAACCACGGATTTGCAGTGGATGCCAGTTCCCTGGATGCGGCAGAGGCTCATATCACCCACCTGAACATTAACGATAATACAGTGGAAGGTATCGCTCACGACTACCTGGATATCATGAGCGTACAGTTCCATCCCGAGGCCAGCCCCGGTCCCTGGGACACTGAAAAATGGTTCTTTGATACCATAGTGAAAAGGGTGATGAAATAATGTCCCGTAATCCTGATATTAAGAAAGTACTGCTGATAGGCAGCGGTCCTATCATGATAGGGCAGGCGGCCGAGTTTGATTTTAGCGGTAGCCAGGCATGCCGTTCATTGAGAGAAGAAGGTGTGAGCGTAGTACTCATTAACTCCAATCCTGCCACTATCATGACCGACCCGGAAATGGCAGATGTGGTATATATCGAACCCATTAAACCCGAGATCGTGGAACGTATCATCGAAAAGGAGCGGCCGGACGGAGTGATAGCGGGACTGGGCGGGCAGACCGGGCTGAACATAGTCAGTGAACTGGCCGGGATGGGCGTACTTGAGAAATACAATGTCAAACTTTACGGCACACCCCTGAAAGCCATACAGGATACCGAGGATCGGGACCTGTTCAAACAGGCCATGCAGCGTATCGGTGAGCCTGTACCCCGCAGCAAGGCCGTGAACACCATTGAGGATGCAGTTGCAATGATCGAACAACTGGGCCTGCCACTTGTCATCAGGCCGGCCTATACCCTTGGCGGGGCCGGCAGTGGAATTGCCAGGACAAAGGAAGAACTCATCTCGATCACTGAACTGGGCCTGAAACGCAGCCGGATCACCCAGGTGCTCATAGAGGAAGGCGTGCTGGGCTGGAAAGAGTTCGAGTACGAGGTGATGCGTGATGCCAATGATACCTGTATCGTGATATGCAACATGGAGAATATCGACCCCATGGGTATCCATACAGGGGAGAGCATTGTGGTCACTCCCAGCCAGACCCTGTCGGACAGGGACCACCAGATGCTGCGCAGTGCCAGTATCAATATCATAAGAAGCCTGTCAATCGAAGGCGGGTGCAATATCCAGTTTGCAGTGAAGGACGGCGAATACAGGATCGTGGAAGTCAACCCAAGGGTGAGCCGCTCCTCTGCACTGGCCAGCAAAGCCACCGGGTACCCCATAGCCAGGGTGACCGCAAAGATCGCCATTGGCATGACCCTGGACGAGATACCCAATGATGTTACCAAAAAGACGCCTGCGTCCTTTGAGCCCACTGTGGACTATACCGTGGTCAAGATACCCAGGTGGCCCTTTGATAAGTTCGTGACCGCAGATAAGACCCTGACCACGGCTATGAAGAGCACGGGAGAGGTCATGGCAATCGGACGCACCATTGAAGAAGCTATGAAAAAGGCTATCCGCAGCCTTGACGTGGATATGTATTTCGGGTTCAGGGAGTGGGACCGTGAAGAGGTAACTGACCTGCTGACGACCCCTACCCATGAGCGGTTGTTTGCCATTTACCATGGTATGAGGACCGGATTTTCAATTGATGAGATATCAGGCATCACATCTATCGACCCGTTCTTCCTGGAAAAGATACACAATATGATCCGGATGGAAGATACCCTGCGCCCGGAGTTGACCAGGGAGACCCTGTACCGTGCCAAGCGAATGGGGTTCACAGATGAGGAGATAGGCAAACTCACAGGCAGGACAAGGGAAGATATCAATGACATGCGCAGGCAGATGAGGATCATTACCACCTATAAAATGGTGGATACCTGCGCTGCCGAGTTCGCTGCCGAGACCCCGTATTATTATTCATGCTATGAAGAGATGTGCGAGAACGAACCCACTGACCGTAAAAAGGTGCTGATACTGGGTGCGGGCCCTATCCGCATCGGGCAGGGTATAGAGTTCGACTACTGCACAGTACATGCGGTGAGTGCACTGCGGGAAGAGGGCATTGAGACTCATATCATCAACAACAATCCCGAGACTGTGTCCACAGATTACGATACTTCGGATAAGCTGTTCTTTGAGCCACTGACCCTTGAGGACGTGATGAATGTTATCGAGCTGGAAAGACCCTGGGGTGTGATGGTACAGTTCGGCGGCCAGACCTCTGTGAACCTGGCATTACCCTTGCAGCGGGAACTGCTGCGCAGGCGTGACCTGGATACCGTTATCCTGGGCACTACTCCGGAAGATATGGATATTGCAGAGGACAGGGAGCGGTTCAACAAGATGCTGCAGGGTATGGGCATTCCACAGCCAGAGGCGGGTTATGCTATCACGGAAGCTGTGGCAAGGGAAGTGGCAGCCGGTATCGGGTACCCTGTGCTGGTGCGCCCCTCCTATGTACTGGGAGGACGGGCCATGGAGATAGTATATGACGAGAACGACCTGAACCGGTACATGAATGAGGCAGTGCGGGTCTCGCCCGAGCGTCCTGTGCTCATCGACAACTTCCTTGAGGGTGCCATTGAGATCGATGTGGATGCCATATGCGATGGCGAGGACGTGCTTATCGGTGCGATCATGGAGCATATCGAAGAGGCCGGGATACACAGCGGTGATTCGGCGTGCGTGATACCGCCCCAGTCACTGGGACAGTATGTCCTGGATACGGTCAGGAATTATGTGAGGCGCATTGCCCTGGCACTCAGGGTAAAGGGTATCCTGAACATCCAGATGGCATACAAGGACCGGGTGGTCTATGTGCTGGAGGCGAACCCAAGGAGCAGCCGCACCATTCCATTCGTATCAAAGGCTGTGGGACTGCCGCTGGCCAAGATAGCGGCCAGGGCCATGATAGGGATAACATTGAAGGAGCAGGGATACCTCCAGGAACCCAGGCCTGTACATGTTTCAGTGAAGGAAGTCCTCCTGCCATTTGACAAACTCCCTGGAGCGGACCCGATCCTCAGCCCTGAGATGCGCAGTACAGGTGAGGTCATGGGTATGGATTACAGTTACGGGCTGGCTTTTTTCAAGGCAGAACTGGCAGCAGATAATGCACTACCGCTACAGGGTAAGGTGTTCATGTCCATCAGGGACCAGGATAAGCCGGTACTGGTGCAGATAGCAAGGAAGATGGCAGATGCGGGACTGGAAATCATTGCTACCAGCGGCACGGTTCGGTACCTGTCCGGTAAGGGTTTCGACGTTACTGAAATAAAGAAGGTACACGATGGTAGTCCTAATGTCATTGACCTGATGCGTAAGGAGGATGTCGGCCTGGTCATCAATACGCCTACAAGCAAGATAAGCTACAAGGACGGGCGGAGTATACGGCGGGCGGCTGTGGATTATGCGGTACCATATATCACTACGATTCAGGCGGCAATGGCTGCTGCCGATGCTATTGAGGCCATGAGCAGGGGGGAAATGACGATAAAGAGTATTGGGAAGTACCATTTAGAGATGTGAAAACCTGAATGTGCTGGTGGTGGTGGGATGTTCTGGAAAAAGCAGTGTATGACTTTGCTGAAATAGGGGGTAACCTTCTGGCCTTTGAAGAGGTCGGCCAACTTGACCTGGGCGGGAAGGTAACTGCCACAAAAATGGCACAGCAGGAAGTCTTCAACAATAATCAGGTCACTGGATGTGCTACTGATGTTTCCTTATTGTAAAACATCAGTGAATTAGCAGGTTGATTTAAAAAATAGTGGAAGGAATCTAATGATCCATCCACTCAAATGTTATACGCTGTCTCACCATGACATGTCTTGTCAAGCCCGATATTTTCCTCACTCTCAGTAACCTTAAGTCCCATCGTCCTGTCAATCACAAATCCAATTAAGATTGTGCAGAGACTCGCATAGATGATCGTGATAACGACCCCTTCAATCTGGAGCAATAGCTGGTGTGAGTTACCAAGCAAAAGACCTGTGGCCCCCACACTTGCAAAAACGCCAGTTAAGAGCGCACCCGTAATCCCGCCAGCACCGTGAACCCCAAAGACATCCAGTGAATCATCGTAGCCCAGCTTACCTTTTAGCATCACGGCCCAATAGCACACAATTCCTGCAATAAGTCCGATCAGGAGTGCTGCCATCGGTGTGACAAAACCTGCGCCTGGCGTGATTGCAACAAGCCCTGCCAAAATTCCGGTTGCAAATCCAAGTGCAGTTGGTTTTCCGCTATGGGTCCATTCTGCTGCCATCCACGAAAGTCCTGCAGCTGCCGGTGCAATGAACGTGGTTATAAAGGCAAGCCCGGCAACCTCATCAGCAGCCAGGGCCGACCCTGCATTGAATCCGAACCAGCCAAACCACAAAAGCCCTACACCAAGCAGCGTGAAAGTAACGTTGTGCGGCTTAATTGCATCCAGGCCATACCCTTTCCTCTTACCAAGGAAGACCAGGAGTGCAAGGGCTGAGATACCTGATGTTATGTGGACAACCGTACCACCTGCAAAATCAAGTGCTTCCCCTGTGAGAAATCCGCCGCCCCACACCCAGTGACAGACAGGTGCATAGACGATAAGGCCCCATAATGCGACGAAGGCTATGTATGACTTGAACTTGATACGCCCGACAATAGCACCAGAGATAAGGGCAGGCGTTATTATGGCAAACATCCCCTGGAACACAATAAATGTGTATGTGGGAATCGTGCCTGATGTTGAGTAAAGGTCGATCCCACGTAGGAATACATACTCAAATCCGCCTATGAACCAGTTTCCGGTCCCGAATGCAAGTGAGTAACCAATTATCACCCACTCTATAGCAATAACACCCATTGCAACGAACGAGTGCATCATGCTGCTCAGGACATTCTTACGCCGCACCATCCCGCCATAGAATAACGCAAGCCCGGGAAGCATGAATAATACCAGTGCTGATGAGATCAAAACCCATGCAGTATCTGCTGCAACAATAGCCATATCTTTACCTTCCTAAATTGCTTCGGACCCAATTTCGCCGGTGCTTATCCTTATGACATCCTCAAGTGGCAGCACGAATATCTTACCATCCCCTATCTCCCCTTTCTCGTTGGTTTTGGCTCCTCGCTGTATTGCCTCGATCGTTGGTTCTAAAAACTCGTCATTCACTGCGATGTCAAGCTTGATCTTTTCAAGGAGGTTTACTTCATACTCCAGTGCCCTGTAAACTTCCAAATGCCCTTTTTGTGCCCCATATCCTGAAACAGATGTTACTGTCAATCTGTTTACTTCAACCTTCTGAAGCTCACGCTTGACAGCATCAAGCCGTTCAGGTCGTATTATTGCTATTACATATTTCATAGGTATCGCCATACGATAGCCTACTTCATTTTATATAAATATTTCTTAAAACATATTTTAAAATTTATTGATGTGGGGTGGTCAAGAATGTTGCAAAAATTGTAAAGCAATTCAAACAAAGAAGTAGTGCTGCCTCATCGATCATTTAATAAACACAATGGTAGTTCAAGCGATTATGATTGCAATAATTGACTATGGGATGGGAAACTTGCGCAGTATTTATAATGCATTGATGAATGTCAATGGAGATCCGGTTATTGTATCAGATAGTGCAAAACTTTCAGGTGCTGATGCAGTGGTTATTCCAGGGGTTGGGTCATTCGGCGATGGAATGAACAATTTAAGGCCGTTTGAAGATGAACTGTTCGACTTAATACACGACGGCATACCTATGCTCGGGATATGTATCGGAATGCATGTTCTGTTTGACTGGGGTGAGGAGAGCAATTGCGAAGGATTCGGACTTATCACAGGAGATGTTATTCGTCTGCCACAGGGAGTCAGAATCCCACAGATGGGATGGAACGAGCTGCGGATCCGCTGCGATTCAGACCTACTTTCAGGGATCAATGATGGTGATTTTTTCTATTTTGTGCATTCATATTACTGCGTCCCAGAAAATAAGCACACTATAACTGCAACAACTGATTACGGTGTGGATTTAGCTGCAGTTGTAGAAAAAGATAATATCCATGCGGTCCAGTTCCATCCGGAAAAGTCAAGCACTAAAGGGCTTATTATCCTGAAAAATTTTGTCGAGATGACCAGATGTTAGCAAAAAGAATTATTCCGTGCCTTGACTGTGATCTTGGGGTTCCCTTTGGACGGGTCGTAAAAGGGGTCAGGTTCAAACAGATTAGATATGCAGGCATACCTTGGGAACTGGCACAGGAGTACGATAAACAGGGTGCAGATGAGCTGATCTTCCTCGATATTACAGCATCACATGAAAGAAGAGAGACGATGTCTAAGGTGATTGAAAAGACATCTGAGAACGTGTTCATGCCGCTTACGGTTGGCGGCGGTATCAGAAGTTTAAAGGATGCCAGGACTGCCTTTAATGCCGGAGCTGATAAGGTCTCGGTCAATACGGCTGCAATAAAGAACCCTGACCTGCTTAATGAAATTTCAAAATACTTCGGGACACAGGCATGTGTGATAGCGATCGATGCCAAACGCAGATACGAACATAAGACCGGTCAGGAAATGGTTGACACTCCACAGGGTGAATGCTGGTTTGAATGTTCACTCTATGGCGGAAGGGAATTTACAGGTATAGATGCGATACAGTGGGCAATAGAAGCAGAGGAGCGTGGAGCCGGAGATATCATGCTCACAAGCATGGATAGAGACGGCACTAAGGATGGGTTTGATATTGAACTTACCTCAGCGGTCAGCAATAGTGTGAACATTCCTGTGATTGCATCAGGCGGCTGCGGAAATTTGGAACACATACTTGAAGTGTTTAAAAAGACCAACGTATCGGCTGCATTGGCTGCAAGTATCTTCCATTTTGGAGAATATACAGTTTCTGAGGTAAAGGAGTATTTAAAGAAGAACGGTGTGCATGTGAGGTTATAGCTGTTCTGCTATAAGGAAGATAAAATGATGAGGGAGATGAGGGAAATAAAAGAAAACAATGATAACAATGAATGGCGGTACCTTGAGGTAAAGGAAAAGGAAGTAATAAGGTGCAATTCCATACACTCCACGCTTGTAGACGGGATGATCAAAGGAATAAGTCCCAATACCGTATTTTTAGAAGAATGCCCCGGTTACGTGCTTTCCTTAGGCAGGAATCAATGTTGCGAGGAAGAATGCGACATTGTGGAATGTGAAAAACTTGGAATAACGATCGAGAGGCGGGAGACTGGGGGCGGAGCAGGATTAATGGTTCCTGGCTCCACATCCTGGGGTATCTGTATGGATAAAAGGGATTCCCGTGTTTCAGATGATATGAACAGGAATTTCGAGATATTGTCAAGGGGTGTCATAATAGGTCTGAAAAAACTTGGCCTGGATGCGATTTTTGCCCCAGTTAACGATATAAATATCGGGGATAAGAAGGTTGGCGGGATGACCGCAATGACCAGGCAGAATTCCCTGCTGATATATGGCAGCGTTATATGGGATTTTGATATGGACACATTTATGAAGATAGCCAGGATCCCGGCACCCAAATTAAAAAAGAAAGGAGTTTCTTCAGTACAGAAAAGGATAACCACAATTATTCAGGAATTGGGGAGAAAGATACCACCAGCAGAACTAAGGGATTGTCTGATACAGGGATTTGAAGAGGCATTAAGCGTAAAACTAACTAAAGCGGGATTAAACGAGGCGGAAAATGCAATATGGAATAAAAAGATGGATATTTTCTCGTCAAAGAAATTTATCCTGAGACCTGGTCACTGCAGTGTATCAAATGTTTCGTGTGTCTATCCTGCAGAAAAGGGAATTATCAGGATTTCATTATATGTAAATGAAGGAAAGATAATGGATGCCGGGATTACGGGCGATTTCATGCAGATAAATGATATTGATTTTGATCCATTGGAGGGGCTGCTTGTCGGATCAAAAACAGAAAAAGAGGATATAGAACGGATTGTCCACACATATTTTGATGAGAATGATATCCGGATGGTTGGTGCCAGTGCAGATGACTTTGTCGATGCGATTGTTGGAGCAGTGAATGAATACGAAGGGTGAATGTACTTTGAACTGATTCCAACCCCCATCCCTTCTCTAGCTCTGCTGCCGCCCCCTCTCGCCTTCACTCCACCCAGGTGCCCGTCCCGATCTGCTCCGTCCGCCCTTGTGGTGCGGGGGCTGGCAGGCGCTTTTGTGGAGCCTTGTGGATGAATGGGTATCCGGCGGTCCCGGAGTGCGGAATGGAAGTTGTGTTTGTTCGCTGCCAACGACTGTTAAAATATATTATTTGTGAAATGGTGCACCGCAAAGATCGCAAAGGACGCAAAGCCAGTGCAGTAGAATCCTTTGCGTTCTTTGCGCCCTTTGCGGTGAGATCCTAATGAACTCCAGCCCCCCTCCATCTCCATGCTCTCCCGCCCCCTCTTTTCTTCACTCTACCCAGGTGCCCCACCGATCTGCTCCACCCGCCCTTGTGGTGTGGGGGCAGGCAGGTGCTTTATTATTTAGATATATCGCCGGACCTGATTAATCGCCAAAATATTGCTTCAGCATGTTTATTATTAAATTTTTTCCAGGTATTTTTCAAGATCAGTATAGTTATTTTTCCGATTCAACAGACATACAAGTACAATGTTGGGGGACAATACTGCATAGATAAGTCTTGTTTCATTGCTCTGGATGTTCAGCCTGACCCTAAATACATTATGAACAGTTTTAGAGTGAATCCTTTTAAATCTAAATGGATTTGCTGAAATCAGTTTAATTTTTTCTTTTATCTGTTCCTTGGATTTTTTATCAAGATTTTCAATTTGCTCAATAAAAAATTCTGTGGCAACAACTTCAAATTTCATTGTAGGGCTTTGATAATATCATTCTGATCTTTTATTTTACCTTTTTCAATGGAAACAGACAATAGCTTTTCAATCAGATCAATCTCTTTAGCAGAAAAAGTTTCATCATATTTGTTATCCCTGAATATCTTATCCCTTATTGCCTCAAGAATCAATTCCTGGATATTTCGATAACCAAAGTTCTCAGTGTATTGCTCTGCAGCCGATTGTAATTTTGGAGGCAATCGAAGGTTTATTTGTGTACTTGCAGAAGTCATTGATACCAATATGTATTTATTGGTACTTAATACTACGGCTCTCTTGCCCCACATATCGCTTCACTCCTGACGGGTGCCCGTCTCGATTTGCTCCGATCTGGTCCCCTTGTGGTGTGAGGGCTGGCAGGCGCTTTTGTGGAGCCTTGTGGATGAATGGGTATCCAGTGGTCCTGGAGTGCGGAATGGGAGTTGTGTTTGTTCGCTGCCGGCGACTGTTAAAATATATTGTGTGTGATATGCCGCACAGCAAAGGACGCTAAGAGCGCAAAGAGTCCATATGATTTGTATAGAATATTTAGTTCCAGACTATAATCCGACCGAAGAGAGGATTTTCTTGTACTTTATATACTATAAATAGGAGTAAATGGTGTTTATGAAGGAGTTTGAATCAGACCAGGCCAAAGTGAAGATACCAAAAGGGTACCGGATGTCTGTAATAAAAATGTATTTCTGGGTAGGGCTTATTTCAGCACTGCTTCTCAGACTGGTGATCATTGCCGACCATTACGGTGATGTTTATGCACGGATACTGTGGTATCTTGGGGTTGTTGGGTATCTGTGGTTCTTTGCGCACAGGTATCATATTGGTAAGCGCAGGTTCGGGGTGATAAGGGACCTGGGATTGCTTGAGAAGATAGACCGACGGGAAGCTCTTACTGAAGAGGATTTTGAGGGATTGAATTATATTATGTGGAGTATTTCAGTATCGAAGGAGCGTTTGAATTACCTTGTTATCTTCGCGTTTTCAGTGATTGCTATTGTACTGTCGCTTGCGCTGGATTTTGGGATAATAGAATTGTGAGGATGGTTTGGAGTGAAGGGGTGTTGGATTTTTTTGGCGGCAGCCAACCTTGTGGATTTGTGTGAACTTTGAAAACCGCCAAGGACGCGGAGTGCGCAAAGCATTTTTACCCATCTCCGCGTACCTCAGCGAACTCTGCGGTTAGTATTGAACTTATTCCAACTCTTCATTCCATCTTCGTCTCTCCCGCCGCCTGGGTGCCCCTCTCGATCTGCTCCACCCGCCCTCGTAGTGTGTGGGCTGGCAGGCGCTTTTCGGTGCCATGTGGATGCATAGGTATTCGGCGGTCCGGGGGTGCGAAGTGGATGTTGTGTTGGTTGCTGCCGGCGGCTGTTAAAATATATTATTCATTAAATATTGCACTAAAAGGTCGCAAAGGTGTGAATCCAGGAATCCTTCGCCGCCAGTTACTATTGTTTTTATGATGTAAAATTGAAACAAACTTATATAACTCTTAGCATCCAAATCAAAAAATTGCCCGGATTCGGAACCAGAAAATTGCAACCAAAAAAACACACCAACCACGTGTATAAGCGGAGTTTGCGCAAATGTATTCAAAGACACGGATATTTTGGATAGAGGTTGGTGATTGTGATATATAATTGAAAAACAATACCGTCGCGAAAAGTGCGGTGAGGTCCATATTTTACAATTTACAAATAACATACAAAGAACAGTTCAATAAAATGATGAAACTCTACAAGTTATCGTTGGGAAGGCTTATAATCTTAAAAATCAATGCAATATTGAATTATGTCTAATGAATATGTGAATGCCTTGAAATTCCAGCTCTCCCATGGTCTGGAGTTTGAGAAAAAATACATAACTTCAACAATGAACAAAATGTTCAAGGTCGAGCTAGACATGGTCAGGCGTGAAATAAGGCAAATCGAGAGTTCCCTTGCTGAATTAGAAAAGCGCCACAACATGAGCTCTGATATCTTTTATGTCAAATTTAATGCAGGTGAGCTTGGAGATGACAGGGAATACATAAAATGGTATGCCTATAAGGACACACATAACAAGCTCATGGAAAGAGTAAAGGAAATTGAGAAAATAATTCATGCTTGAGAGCTATCTGGCTGATGTTAAGGCTTCTTTAACTGCATCTTCCAACGTCAAGGATATTGAAGTACTTGAAGAATTTATTACCTCTGTTTCAGGATATCTGGAATGCAGGCTTTTGATGATTGACAATTCAACACTCTACATTTCTGAATATTTTACGATATTTAGAGACGAGATTAAGCGGGATAAATATTCGTATCATCTTCAAAGGAATAACGAGCTTTTAATCAGATGGGACAATGCGCCTCATCATAGAGAACTTCCTACTTTTCCGTTCCATGTACACAGGAAAGATGGTGTATTTGAATCGAAAGAGATGACGGTAGAAGATGTCTTGATAGAACTTGCAGAAATAATGGAATAGGTTATTCTTACCATTTGTGTTTCCTGCATTCTGGCTACAACTTTAAATTCTCAAAATACTTCACAGTCTCCTTCAACCCATCTCCCAACCCCAATACCGGCTCCCACCCCGGCACTTCCTTCGCCCTCGAAATTTCCCGCCTCCGAACCATAGGGTTGTCCACAAGCAGCTCCTCGAAAACGATTCGAGACTCACTTTCGGTAATCTCAATAACCCTATCAGCAAACTCCAGGACACTCATCTACTCTGGATTCCCGATATTCACTGGCTCCTCATTGATTGGTTCCCGATTTTTAGTTTTTACTTAATCATGTAGATCTTGGACAGAATCGGTTAAAATTAAACAACTGCGCAACTCCAGCTATGCTGATGCCATAGAACACCACTTTCTCTCCTGCCATCTCAAGTATGGGTTCGATGCTCCCGTTTACAACTGTAGTTCCTGTTACAAGTGCCAGATCGCACCATTTCAGCACCTCTTTGGCATTCTTATCACCATCCAGCACGACAACACCAAATTTCTCCTTCCCAATATTCTCCTTATCCAGATCCAGTATCTTAAGTTCGTGAGATCCGGAGCAACATCGTGCATGAACCGGTTGGAATCCTACCAGTGCTATCCTTGATATTTTGCATCCCTCAAGAAACTCAACCAGATCCTGACCACACTCCTCAGGACCGTGATCTTTGCAGTGAACACTTCCCTCTATCAGACCGAGATTTCGCATCACTGCATTTAAGGCTGCAATGAAAATTGCCCTCCTGAAGTTGTTATTGAGTTCCATGCAGAGCACATCCTGTAGTGTTCCTTCGAAATCACCGTACATGTCTGTGAATGCTTGGCCAAAGCTCCCCTTAAACTCTGCCTGCATCAGTCGCTCATGCCCTTTTAGTATCGGAAAGTCCTCACTTTCCGGATTTCCTATCGCTTCTTCCGGGGTCAGGGTTTTAGCACTGATCCTCACCGTCTCATCAGACAGGTTATTTTCCACCACGATTTGTGCGAACCTCTCTTTTATTTCTTTGTACATTCCAATCATCCCTTGCAATAACAATCGATGGCACAGCCGGTGCAGTTCTGTAGGTTATGTAGATCATCAGGATCATACCTGTACATCCTCTGAAAGTCAGCAACCTCATGGATCTCTCCACCGTTTATTGCCACGATCCTGTCCCCCATCTCTTTAGCCTCTGCCATGTCATGTGTAACAAGCACTGTTGTGATCCCAAGCTTCTTCTGTATCCTCTTGATCTCCTGCATGATACAACTGCACATTCCAGTGTCCAGACTGCTGAATGGCTCATCAAGGAGCAGCACCTGCGGCGATACGGCAAGCGAGCGTGCCAGGGCCACCCTCTGGCGTTCCCCGCCGCTCAAATTCTTCGGATAACGATTCCTCAGATGCTCGATCTTCATTAACCTGAGCAATTCATCCACTCTCTTTGCAATGCTTTCCCTTCTACTGCCGTTCACTGCCGGTCCATATCCTATATTAGATGCAACATCAAGATGTGGAAACAGTGCAAGATTCTGGAATAGATAACCAACCCGCCGCTTATCGGTTAGCATCCTGTTGACCGAAACCCCGTCAAAGAGCACGCTACCTTCATACTCCACAAGTCCGGCAATGATATTGAGCAGTGTTGATTTTCCAGCTCCGTTTGGACCGATCACGACCAGCAGCTCCTTATCAAATATTTCCATGTTCAAGCCATTGAATACATAATTCCTGATATTCTTCAATTCAATATCCGGCATCATCTACCTCCATTCTTTTGTCATTTTAGTTTCGATATACTGGAAGAACCGCTCAAAGACCAGGCACATTACCGAAAGCACCATCAAGCAGACGATGATAATATCCACCCTCAGCAGACTCTCCGAGCGTATCAGCAGTGCGCCGATGCCTGTCGGGATCGCAACCATCTCAGCCGCTATCACAACTCGCCAGGCCATACCGGCCTCAAGTCTTAGCCCCGTAAAGATATTCGGCACGGCAAGCGGCAGGATAACACTGGTCAGTATCTTTCGATCTGATGCACCCAGGGTTTTTGCTGCTTTGATGACATCGCTATCAACACTCCTGATGCCTGTGATCGTGTTATAGAGCACAGGAAAGAAGGAACACAGGAATATCAATATGATGGGCAGTATCTCATTGATGCCTATCCAGATCATCAACAGCGGTGCCCAGCCAAGCGTTGGTATTGGATATAGCAAACTGAAGATCGGGTTAAACGACCTGTTTATGATCTGCCTACATCCCATTACAGTCCCCATCATGATGCCAGCCACAGAACCCAGCAGAAATCCTGCCAGCACCCTGAACAGGCTGCTTGCAAGATTATTCAGCAGGACCCCATTAACTGTCAGATGGTAGAACTCCCTCATCACAGCAGAGAACGACGGAAAGATGTATTCGGGAACAATATGCAGCCTGACAATGCACTCCCATATCAGGATAAATATGATGATCGGGATAAGTCCATCCAGTATATTTCGGAGACTTTTTATTTTATTCCAGATAAATGGGTTATGGCAAAGAAGATCATTTCTTTTAGAACCGTTCCCAAAAGTAACAAAAAGTCTCATACTTTTGGTTCTCATACATCTTCCCCCAGGAATGTAGTATCCAGCATATCCTCAGCTCTCATACCCTCTTCGATATACCCAAGTTCAACCATGAAGTCGATCATCTCCTGGACAGACTCTGCGTCGATTTGGGTGGTGTAATTCAGCCGGCTCATAGATTTTTTAATAATCTCAAGTTCGGTGTCCAGTCCTTCAGCAAGGACTGCAGCCGCTTCATCCGGATCATCATTTATCCGGTCAGTTGCCTTCTGTGTAACCTGAACCAGTTTTCTTACGGTTTCGGGATCGTCATCGATAAGTTCTCGCTTAACGATCAGGACGCTGCCCTGCATATCATCCCACAGTTCATGGCTTGTGATAAGCATCTTAAAGCCGTTGGACTCGGCAACAGTTGCATGGTGCTCCGGCAAAAATGCTGCATCGATCCTGCCGGTTTCCAGGGCAATGACCTGCTTTAAAGGTTCCATACGCTGGATCCGGACATCCTTGAGATCATATTCCCTGATCATGCGGTTTAACAGGATATCCACCATGCCGCCTTCCCGCACGCATCCTATGGTTGCACCATTCAGATTAGAGATGTTTTCGATGCCAGGACTGGCGACCAGGCCATAGCCGTGCTTATGGGACCCGGCAACGATCACTAACGGAACGCCCCTGGAATATGCCAGTATAGCCGGAGACAGACAGATATAGGCGACCTGGATATCACCTCTTGCAAGCGCACTGGTAAGCTGCATTCCTGTGGCATAGCTCTCGTAAGTGGTGAGATTGATCCCTTCATCTTCGTACCAGTTGTTCTCCTTTGCCACATAAGCACATGCGGCATGGTCATTGAACTCCACGGCCATGCCGATATCACTGCTTTGCTCCACACAACCTGTCGCAAGGACTGCCAGGACGAGTAAAACCAGTAAACCCATCCGCAACAGTACCGGGTAATTACGACGCATCCCCATGCTCCAGGATCGAGTTTGCGATCAGGTCCACAAGATTTATCCCGCCATTGTATCCGATGATCGCCCTCCTTTGATAGCCCACACGGTCGTAGACCGGGAATCCAATCCTCGCGAAAGCAATTTTCTCATCGTCAGCAATGCTCTTCCCGTGCGTGTTAGCCATCAACAGGTCAACACCGGCTGCCTTGACTGCTTCATGCAGCCCGTAGAGGTCGCATCCCGGGAGTATCTCTATCTCATGTCCGGTCTGGCTTGCAATAGCCTGCACATCCTTCACAAACTCCTTGCTTTTAGTACCGGTCGCAATGATCGAGGGCTCCATCCCGAGTTCGTGCACAAAACGCGCCATCCCGGACGCAACGTCAGGGTCTGCAAAGATTGCAACCTTCTTTTGAACGATCTTGAACTGCACATCGATCATTGCATCAATGAGCCGTCCCCTGTCCCGGCGCAGTTGTTCGGGAACAGGTCTTCCTACCAGCTGGCTCACGTTTTCGAGGAATGCGTCGGTATTGGCAACACCGATCGGGCTTGCGCCCAGTATCATCGGTACTTTGTGCTTGTTCGCAAGATACGTTACCGCGCCTCCGCCAGCATGCTTGCACAGGGCGATCGAGCCGAGCGAGTTTGCCGTGTCTGCAATCTCCTTTAGTGTGGTTCCACCTGTCGGGAATGACGGTCTTGGCAGTCTCAGCGGTGCATCAAGGGTTTCCGAGATATCGGTAAGTATGTTGGCCTTGACCCGCATCACCTCAAGCATGCTCTTTAATTCCCTGATATCTCCCGGATTTAAGAGTCCCACTGTGATATTGATCTTATCAGTGGGTCCTGTTTGCTCTGCAAGCTGTGCCACCAGCGCTTTTACTGCATTATCATATCCTGTGACATGCGAGCCGACATAACTTGGTGTGTGCATCGGGACAAGTTCCACAGGCAGATCTATCTTCCTGAGGATGCCGTCAATATCATCCCCGATCGTCTCGGAAAGGCAGGTGGTGATTACTGCGATCAGTTCCGGATGCCGCCTTGCTGTAAGAGCATGTACTCCCTTAACAAGATTGTCAGCCCCTCCGAAGACTGCAGCATCTTCACCGAGCGAACTCAGCGCGATCTCAACCGGCTCTGCGAAGTGGCGGTTAAACATCCGCATCGGATAGGCTGCGCACCCCTGCGATCCGTGTACAAGCGGGATTGCAGCGTGTACGCCAAGTACTGCCTGCATCGCGCCGATCGGCTGGCACAACATGCCGGGATTGATGGTAACCGATCTCTCGGATTTAGTCTGTGTCATGTTCTTCCCTCGATCAGTTTCCAGGCAGGATGATTGATCGTCATGTCCATATCCCGTGCAAAGTTCACAAAACCGCTGTATACTGCATAGGGTCCGTTCTCGTATGCGTGACCATTGACAAACGGCACTCCGAGTTTGTATGCAAGGAACTTCTCTTTCAGTCCCGAAATGAACAGATCAGGCTTGTATTTTACAAGGATTTCCTTAAGTTCGACAGAATTCGGATTATCAATGACCAGGGCACCATCGCCAATTCTATCGATGATCTTTTCATAATCATCGGTGTGCCCGAATGTGGTTGCCGCTCCGATCACCTGCATTCCCAGTTCATCCATCAGTTTGATCCAGTGCCATGCACGAGGCGCACCCTGGTAAATGAAGACACGCTTCCCCTTTAGTTTTTCTTTGTAGTACTCCATCTGCGGAAGTATCTTTGCAACTTCACTCTCTATGACCAACTCAGCCTGCTCTTCGAGACCAAAGAAGGATGCAACATCACGAAGTGCCTTTGATGTCTGCTCAACTCCGAAGAGTGATACCGGCATGTACGGAAGTTCATATTTCTCTTCCATCAACTGGCAGATATATGGAGTGGAACGCTGGCAGTGCATGACATTTAACTTTGCCCTGTGTGCCATGGCAAGATCATCGATCGAAGCATTTCCTGTGAACGTGCAGAGTATTCTGAGTCCCATCGCTTCGAATAACGGAGCAATGATCCACAGGTCACCCTGGATATTATAGTCACCGATGATGTTTATGTCATACGGGGTAACTTCTTCGGGTTCTTTTGTGCCCACGATACGCTCAAAGATGACATCGTTTGCAATGTGATGTCCGAGTGACTGGCTGACGCCGCGAAAACCTTCGCAACTGAACGGGATCACAGGGACCCCGATCTCTTTTGATGCTTGCTTGCAGATATTGTTTATATCATCCCCGATCAGTCCGATCACGCATGTCGCATAGACGAACACACCGTTCACATCAGGAAAACGCTCGTATGATTCAAGGATCGCTTTGTGCAGTTTCTGCTCTCCGCCAAATATGATGTTTGCTTCCTGCATGTTTGTCGAGAAGCAGTATTTCCTGTGGAATTCCGGGTTGTCTGACAGGTTCTGCCTGCGGCCTCCGCCCCATGTGTAGTAAGCGCAGCCAATGGGGCCGTGGACCAGGTGTATCACATCCTTGACCGGACCTCCTACCACACCCATGCATCCTGCATAGGTGCATCCGCGCTCGGTCAGGTCACCTGGCGTTGTCTGGACATTGCACATCGGTATGATGCATTCACCTGACTTTTTAATGTAGGTATGTTTCTCCCGTTCAGGTATCGGTATATCGCATTCAAGTAATGTCAGCGGCATGATCTCCTCCTTGTAATATCAGACTTAGAGTTCGAATTTCGGTTACTGTTACTGTTACAGTGCATCATTACCCCGCTCTCCTGTCCGGACACGGACCGCATCGTTCATAGGACAGACAAATATCCTTCCATCACCGATCATTCCGGTTCGGTTGGTCTGCATGATCAACTCAACCACCGGTGAAACGGATCCATCATCCACCACAAGTGTGAGCATCCTTTTCGGAAGGAACCTGATCGCTGCTTTTTTGTCTTCGGGTGTGATATTGCCAAGCGGATTGATGTACAATCCTTTCTGTTTCCCGCGGCCGTAGACAAGGTTGGCAGTAAGACAGGTATATCCCGCCTCTGCCAGAGCATCCTTGGTTGTCTGTATTTTATTCATACGGAGGACAGCTATCACTTCTTTCATAATCCCATCTCGCCTGTACGTATGGTATACGCCTCATCTATCTGACTAATAAAAATCTTACCATCGCCGAAACTTCCTGTTCGTGCACTTTCTTCGATGATCCTGACAATTTCATCGCTATCATCATTATTGACAGCTATCATCAGCATCACCTTTGCCAGTTCATCATAAACGGTCGGTCCGATCTGTATACCCTTCTGCTTACCCCTGCCAAAGACATCGATCCTGGTAAATGCAGAGAAGCCCTTAGCATCGAGGCTGTCCACTACTTCATCCACCTTTTCAGGCCGTATAATGGCTCTTATTAACTGCATAATATCACCAATTTTAAACGACCCCGAATTCGGTCATCATGCCTTCCAGTTCATCCATCGTGATCGGCTCCGGGATCACAAATTTGTCATTTGCGAGGATGTTCCTGGCCAGTGTGCGGTATTCATCTGCCTGATTGCAGGTCGGATCATACTCGATCACTGTCTTTTTCCGTATCTCTGCCTGCTGGACGATGTTATCCCTCGGCACAAAATGCACGAGGTGACTCCCTATGCGCTCGGAGAATGCTTCCATTAGCGCCAGTTCGTTCTCGACATTGCGGCTGTTGCAGATGATGCCGCCGAGCCTGATCTCACCCTCCTCTGCGAACTTGACGATGCCCTTGCAGATGTTGTTGGCAGCATAAAGAGCCATCATCTCCCCGGATGCCACGATGTAGATCTCCTTTGCATAACCCTCACGCATCGGCATAGCAAAACCGCCGCATACCACGTCACCAAGGACATCGTAGAAGACAAAGTCAAGATCTTCATCATATGCGCCCAGTGTCTCAAGCAGTTTTATCGCGGTGATAACACCTCTTCCGGCACAGCCAACGCCTGGCTCAGGTCCTCCTGCCTCGACGCATTTTATCCCGCCGAATCCGTCGTGCAGTATCTCATCGAGTTCCACGTTCTCTGCCCCGACCTCACGGAGCGTGTCAAGAACAGTTGGCTGTCTCACTCCACCCATCAGCATCCGTGTTGAGTCTGCTTTCGGGTCACACCCGATCTGCATGATCCTGCTGCCCATATCGGCAAGTGTTGCAGTCAGGTTCTGGGTGGTCGTTGACTTGCCGATGCCACCTTTACCATACATTGCTATTTGTCTCATTTGTGTGTCTCCAATATATGTTGTATTTATATATTATTATACCATACAACGGTAATCTACTGTAGATGAAGTTCTATATAAGTATTTCTATTGAAAGAAATATAAATATATAAATATAAATTTGTATAAATGTTTTTTGAAAGCTTTATCGATATCGATAGACCAATTATAAAAAAAATATATAAACAATATCAAAATAATGTACTGGTTTTAGATACTAAACAACAACCTTAGATATGGCGGTATATTTAATGAAAAACAAGTCCAGGGCATCTCAGGTGTTAACACAAAATTTTATTAGTAAACTTCAGAACATTATGTTGAAAATGTCCTAAAGTATTGTATTCATTTCACTATAATCCATTATCAAACTGATCGGATGTGTTGTCACTTCAATCCCCTTTTCAACCAATACCACCAGAGGGTTGACTCCGGCATATATGGGTATTCCAATTTTACCCGGACTGATGGGGGCAGAAAGAACTGTATCCCCTGCATGAATATGTTCGATAACACCACCGATATCTGCCCCATTAAGCAGGGAAATAATATCCATGATCTTTTCATGAGCAATGATAGGGGCTTCCCTAAGATTGCCAAGAAGTAGGCCGCTATCATTGTCCAATATACCCATAACATCTGTCATCTTTTTAGACATAAATATCATGATCGGGTCAAGTGAAGTCCCCGTATATGATATCAAATCTGTGAAACGCACAGGTGTACCATTATCTACCTGGATGATACCTCCATATTTGGTCTCAATAGGAATACCCTGCTTAAGAAGGACCCCATCAATGGTTAAAGCGCATATGGTAGCAATTCCTACTGATCCCTGTGGGATGGTGATATTAGAAACCTTTTCCCCTCCTTCAAAAATGTGGCACAGGGGGCTGACGGTATAACCTTTCTGGATAACGGTATGGATCAATTCCTTATTTCTATAGAGATCATCTTTATCCATAATAGACAGATTGATGATTATGTTTCCGCTTTTTTTATAGGGATCAAAAGTCGTACTGTATAGCAGTTCGTGTATCCGGCTGATGACAAAACCCATCCTATCCCCAACAAGAGCATTGTTTATTTCGGCAATCCCCTTTTTTGTTATGATCCTTCCGGAATAGCCTACCCTTTTAGTAAATCCATTGGCATCCAGTATCTTCAGGTGATACCTGACACCTCTCTCCCCAAGGGAATATCCCCTTTCATTCATTTTATCAGCAATCAGCCGTGCACCTATAGGTTCATTGTTTTCAGAAATTGTTTTCAATATCCCGATTATTAATCTTTGGGTAGTAAATTCAGTCATATGTTCCAATCCCGGATTTCACATATCAAGATAATTAAGTCGGTAAACTACTATAGATTTTATATTATTTAAAATTAACTATTCATCCCTTTGAACCCATACTTGCAAGACCAAAGATATTTTCAAAGGCAATATCAGGAAGCAGGCCCCTGCACATAAGCACTGTTTTGCCAACAACTTCAAAACCCATGACCGTCAGCATATCCCATGCCCTGGTATTCCATGCAGGTACATCTACCAGTATACGCTGGTCGTTGCCATCTACAATGGCCCCTTTTAAGAGGTCAAGTGCAGAATCTTTATCATTTGCCTCCCACGGCCCTATGGTCCAGTGGTCATCCACCAGTCCGAATCCCAGCCATGCACCCTCATTGAATACATAAGAGCGGTTTGTCAGCATCCGAGATAGCATCAGCGACCTATCCTCACGCCAGTACTTCCTATCCATATCTAACACAAGTTCAAGATTCCTGTTAGTCCCAGGCAGATCAAGGGTAGCGCCCCTATGTTCCCACCTGTTGATGTTCGATACTTTCCTGAACCCAAATTCTGAATATAATCCCACTGCCATTGGAGATGCGCACAAAAAAACGGTAGGCAGGGAGGACAAGTGCCGCAGACCCTTGCGGAAAAGGGCTTTCCCGAATCCTTTCAGGCGGTATTTTTTATCAACAATTAGATTACCGATCCATCCGCTGCTTGGATAAGTGAATGTCATAATACCCCCCACTACATTTTTATCTATAATGCAGGTAAAACATCCGCCAGGATTAAGCTTATGGTAAAGTTCGAATTCGAATATATCTGATGACCATCCTTCAGCATGGGCCATATCAAGCAGGATGCATAGATCATCATTTTTCATCTGCCTTAAATACATTTTCCGATACTCCCATATTCTGAATAGTTATTTTCCTAGCCTGTCCTCGAACTTATAGTGGGCCACTGCGACAATATCAGCACTGGAGCAAGCTTGAGATCTGCAATTAATACTGCACCAGGGATGAACGGCACCATACTGCACATATCAGCAAAGGAGCATGATAACTCTCCAACTGAAAACCTGAATTCTGGTAACATGTAATAAAAAAATCTTGTGATGTCACCCCAAAAGTTCCACAACACCACGCCCCCTACACAAAAAACCAATCCTACAGCAGCAAAAAAAGAAAAAAAACCAGTAGAAACCCTACTGGTTCAGGATAGCTTCTGCTTCTTCCCTGTATGCATCCATCACGTACGGAATGCCTGAGACCTTCGCAGCTTCCTCGGTCAGGCACATCACGTCTTTCCTTGAGATGGTAGACAGGTTAAAGTTCCTGCTGCCAGCCATTAACTGCTGCAGTCCGGTCCTGGTCTTCTGGCAGTAACTGTAAATACCCAGGGCTCCCAGCGGTATGTCCTTCACATCGCTGCCGAACCTGTCAACAAGTTCCTCGTAATGCACAAATATCTCTTCGACCCTGCGCCCGTACTGGGATACCGTCTTGGGCAGGTCATCCTCCTCGATCCATTTGGCGATGTTCTTGCCCACCATGCCCGGTATCATCAACCCGCGACCCATACATACCGCTTTCACATCAGGTGCACCCATTGCAATGGCCTTGAATACGCCGTCCTCGCTTGAGAAACCACCAGCCATTGCAAGATCTGGTACTCTCTTGCCCTGTGCCTTAAGTATTTCAGTGAACTCACGGACCTGGCTCTGTAGGTAGAATGTGGGTGTGCCCCATTCGTTCATCATAGGCCACGGGCTCATGCCGGTGCCGCCTGGTGCACCGTCAAAGGTGAGCAGGTCGATCTTTGCTTCAGAACTGTATGCCAGGGCCATGGCAGTCTCCACCATCGGGTATGCTCCGGTCTTCAGCGTGATACGCTTAAATCCCAGGTCACGCAGCCTGTCGATCTCTGCCATGAAATCTTCCTTTGTGACAAAACCCAGGCGGGAGTGCCTCTCGAACTCGCGTATGGCACCGATCTTATATGCTTCCCTTATGTCGTGTGCTTCGGGGTCAGGAGTAACTACATATCCTCTTTTCTTCAGTTCAACTGCCCTGTCGATATCCTTTACCTTGATCTCGCCGCCGATACACTTTGCACCCTGGCCCCATTTCAGTTCAATGGTTTCCAGGTTGTGTTTGCTGCCCACATACTCGGCCACACCCAAGCGGGTGTCCTCTACATTCATCTGGACCAGTATCTCGCCGTATCCCTCATGGTATTTCATGTAGGTCTCGATCCTGCGATCCATCTCAGGGGATTTGCTGATCTTACCCTCGGCGTTTAGTTCCAGTTCAGGGTCAATACCGCAGACGTTCTCGCCGCATACCAGGGTGATACCTGATATGGCTGCACCTACTGCAAAATGTTCCCAGTTCTTACGTGCGATCTCTGTGGAACCCAGGGCCCCGGTGAAGATGGGGACTTTCATCCTGACCTTCTGGTCCCAGCCGTATTCGGTCTCAGTATCTACATTAGGGAATATTGCAGTATCCGGTCCCGGCTCTACTCCTTCGGGCAGACCGAATGCTCCTACTGCATATCCCTGGATGTTCACATGGGAATAATCGATCGGATAGTTCTTGTCTGCTCCTGCCGTACTCTCGCCAAAGGGTCCGGGATATAGTACTTCCCTGCCCCTGAATGTTGCCTTGAATATCTCACAGTTACCTCTGCACCCGTCCACACAGCGGGTACATATTCCTGATACCGGAGCCACGTTCCTGGAACGATTAGAGGTTCCGGTAGCTTCATTTGCGTTTGGTGTTCTAAGATTCAATATTTTGCCTCCTGCTTATTATTTTTACGGACCTGGCTGATCATGATAAAATTCCCTGCATAACCTGCATAACCCGCACAACCCTGGTGAAAGGTTATTGATCCAATTAGCTCTATATTTGCAGATATTCAGATGAAAATGGCTGCAATTTTCTGGTGATATTGGGAATTTCCATGACGTTTCTGTTGGCCATTGAAAGGTGGCCGACATCTGACTATAGTGTTATCATATATATTATTATTGTTCAAATTAGTAAACTATTAATATTAATTAAAAGAAGTAAATTGCCTATACCGTTTTCTAACTTAAGTCTTGTGTAGATAAATTTTAATATGACTTTTAGACACCGGCTAGCTTCTTCCTAACATCTGAAAAAAGGTTATATTTAAATAATATATGGTCAGTAAATGGCTGACTATATCCGTATTGGCATAATTATAAAAGGTGATATCTTATCCATATCGAGCCGCATTATGTAGATCAAGTTAGTTGCAATAGGCATAAAGCATTTTTTTTCAATTATTTAGTATGGAACATTCTATTGCTTTTTGGCAATATCCGGCAATCAAATTATAGTACGGAGAATAAAATGAAACAGGAGGAATCAGATGACTGCTAACGAATCCAGACTGGATTCAATAATAGATGAGTATAATGCTGAACCAGGTTCGCTGATATCCATATTACAGGACGTCCAGGCAGAGTATAATTACCTGCCAGAGGAATCTCTTGAATATGTGGCTAAGAGATTGGATATCCCCAGGGTCCAGGTCTTCGGCGTAGCTACTTTTTTCAAGGCGTTCAGCCTGAAGCCCAAAGGCAAGCAGCAGATACACGTATGCATGGGTACTGCCTGCCATGTCAGGGGCTCGAAAAAAGTACTGGAAGAACTGGAACGAAAACTGGAGATCAAGGCTGGTGATACCACAACCGACGGCGAGTATACACTTGAGACCGTTAATTGTGTCGGTGCGTGTGCTCTTGGTCCGGTGGTTGTGGAGAACGAAAAATACCACGGGCAGATGACCCCTATCAAGGTCGAGAGTCTGCTAAACAGTAAATAGGTCTGAAGGTGAATTAATTGAAAGTAATATCGGCAAATAAACTGGAAGCCCTTCGCACTGAGATACTGGCCGGGAAGGATCTGGATAAGCCCTGCATTGCTGTTTGTGGAGGTCCTGGCTGTCTGGCAAGTCAGTGCCTTGAAGTAAGGGATGCCTTTATCAACGAGATAGAAGCAAAAGGCCTGACCGACAAGGTGGATGTCAGGACGACAGGATGCCATGGTTTTTGTGAATGCGGACCCATAGCATTGATCTATCCACAAGAGATTTTCTACCAGAGATTATCTATAGATGATATTCCTGAAATAATCGAGGAGACGATTATCAACAACAAGACCGTTGGCAGGTTGCTGTATACTGATGACGAAGCAGGACAGCTTGTTGAGACTGAAGGCGAAGTCCCGTTCTATAAAAAACAGATGCGGCTTATTCTTGGCAATAACAGCAAGATAGACCCCCATAGTATAGAGGATTACATCGCCATCGGAGGTTATTCTGCCCTTGCAAAAGTGCTGGGTGGAATGCAGCCCATGGAAGTAATTGATGAAATTAAGAATTCAGGCATAAGGGGCCGTGGCGGAGGAGGTTTTCCAACCGGACGAAAATGGGAATCCACCCGCAATGCACAGGGTGACATCAAGTATGTCATCTGCAATGCAGACGAGGGCGATCCGGGAGCCTTCATGGACCGCAGTATCCTGGAAGGCAATCCACACAGTGTGCTGGAAGGAATGATCATCGGCGCTTATGCCATTGGCTCCAATGAAGGTTACGTCTATGTCAGGAACGAATATCCACTGGCGTTAAAGAACATCAACCTGGCAATTAAGCAGGCACGTGAGACTGGTCTGCTGGGTGACAATATACTGGGCTCGGGATTCAATTTCGACCTGAAGGTCAACCGTGGCGGAGGTGCGTTCGTATGCGGCGAATCCACTGCACTTATGGCATCGCTGGAAGGAAAAACTGGTGAGCCAAGAGCCAAGTATATCCATACATCAGATAAGGGACTCTGGGACCGCCCGTCCAATCTCAACAATGTGGAGACATGGGCCAACATTCCCCTGATCATAAATAACGGCGCAGATTGGTATTCTGCTATCGGTACCGAGTCCAGCAAGGGTACCAAGGTGTTCAGCCTTGTCGGCAAGATCAACAACACCGGCCTGGTGGAAGTGCCAATGGGCATGACCCTGCGTGATATCATCTTTGATATCGGCGGCGGCATCCCTGATGGCAAGGCTTTCAAGGCTGTCCAGACCGGCGGGCCCAGTGGTGGGTGCATACCCGAATCGCTCATCGACCTGCCCGTGGACTACGACCGGCTGACCGAAGTAGGATCCATGATGGGGTCCGGCGGTATGATAGTGATGGACGAGGACACCTGCATGGTGGACGTAGCACTGTACTTCATCAACTTCCTTATGGAAGAGTCATGCGGTAAATGCGTACCATGTCGCGAGGGACTGCTGCGCATGGGCGAGATTCTTACAGACATAACAGAGGGCAGGGGCAGGATGGAAGACCTTGACCTGATACAGGACCTGTCCGAAGTGCTTAAGGACGCTTCCCTGTGCGGCCTGGGCCAGACAGCACCGAATCCGGTGATGTCCACCCTGAAGTACTTCAGGGACGAGTACGAGGCACATATCAAAGATCACAAGTGTCCGGCAGGTGTGTGCACTGAACTTATTACATACAGTATCGATGCCAGTAATTGTACAGGCTGCGGCTTGTGCCTTAAGAAATGTCCGGCAGAGGCCATAACAGGAGAAACGAAGCAGCCCCATGTACTGGACACTGGGAAATGCATCAAATGCGGCATCTGCTATGACGTGTGTAAGTTTGATGCTGTTATAAAGGAGTGATCCGGATGTCACAAAATTCACAAACATCACACAGAGAAATGATAAAGATCATGCTGAACGGTGCCGAAGTGCAGGTAGGTCCTCACTGGAGCCTACTTGAGGCCATACAGTTCTACGGGATAAATATCCCCACACTATGCCACGACGAGGGGCTTACACCTTACGGTGTATGCAGGCTCTGTGTTGTTGAGATCGGTAGCGGGGATAAGACCAAACTTGTCGCTTCGTGCATGCATCCGGTATGGGAGGGACTTGAAGTACGAACCCACAGCAACAGGGTGATCAAGACCAGGAAGACTATCCTGGAACTACTCATTGCACGGTGTCCCAGTTCAAAGAAACTGCAGGACATGGCCGCACTGCTTGAACTCAAAGAGGTCAGGTTCAAACCCTTAAACGACGACTGCATACTGTGCGGGCTGTGTGTGCGTATGTGTGAGGAACAAATGATGGCCAAGGCCATCGGGTTCGCTGGCAGGGGTCCTGAGCGCTACATTACCACACCCTTTGATATGAATTCTGAGGAGTGCCGCAAGTGTGGTGCCTGTATGTACATCTGTCCCGTAGTTGAACTACGGTGCCAGGGACCACAGGCAGATACCGTGCTGTGCAGCGGGTGTATCAATACCGAGCCAGTATGTGCCCCGGATTACGGTGATGCAATGTGCTTTATGGTTCCTTGCCTGTCGTGCGTGAAGGGACCTGAGGACGTGAAATAACAGGTATAGATTTTGAATAAATTGATCAGAATAATTGGAATAATTTATAAATAAAAGTCAGTGAACACAAAATTTGGAGGAATAATATGTCATTAACAAGAATAAATGCAACAGCGGCAACGCTGACAAAGAACAGGACCGAAGGTTCGGTAAGCCCTATTAGCGGCATGTGTGTTACCTGTGTGGAGGGGTGCATCGGCATGTGCGAGATCGGCAAGTCAGCTTACCGCGGACACGAGGTCATCTACCCGCAGCCGTACGGGATTACTACATCGGCATCTGAGAAGGACTACCCGCTGGACCTGAGCCATTTTAATATTATGGGGACGGCCGTGGGTGCCATTGGCATTGAAGCAGACAGCGATAAGGCCATTTTCCCGAATGTAGACCTTGAAGTAAGGATCGGTAAAGATAAAGAAATCAAACTGAGACTGCCTTTTATTATCCCGGGTCTCGGCAGCACTGCCGTGGCCAAGTACAACTGGGACGGGCTGGCCATCGGCTCTGCAATAGCTGGAGTGCCCCTGACCATAGGCGAGAACGTTTGCGGCATGGACCCTGATTCTGTAATTGAGAACGGACGTGTAGAACATTCACCCGAGCTGGCCAACAGGATAAAATTGTACAGGGACTGGCAGAGGGACGGATACGGTGATATCATCTTGCAGGCCAATGTGGAGGATACTGTCTTGGGCGTGCAGGAATACGGACTTGAGAAACTGGGTATTGAGACTGTTGAGTTGAAATGGGGCCAGGGTGCCAAGGATATCGGCGGTGAGGTCATGCTGAACACCCTGGAGAAGGCACAGCTGCTACGCAGGCGCGGGTATGTAGTACTGCCTGACCCGCTGGACCCGGACGTGATCGAGGCGTACAATGCAGGTAGCTTTCATGAGTTCGAGAGGCACAGCCGGATCGGCATGGTGACCGAAGAGGGATTCATGAGCCGTGTTGAAGAGCTGCGAAATCTCGGTGCCAGGCATATCTTCCTGAAGACAGGTGCCTACAGGCCCGCAGACCTGGCCAGGGCAGTAAAATATGCCAGCAAGGCAGAGATCGACCTTTTGACCGTGGACGGTGCGGGCGGCGGTACAGGTATGAGCCCCTGGAGAATGATGAATGAATGGGGTATGCCGCAGGTGGAGATATACTCCCTGCTGCACCAGTACATAAAGAAACTGGATGATCGCGGTGAGTATGTGCCTGATGTAGCTGTTGCAGGCGGTATCACGCTTGAGGACCAGGTATATAAGGGACTGGCGATCGGTGCTCCGTACAACAAGCTTATTGGTATGGCAAGAGGTCCGCTGGCAGCTGCCATGGTGGGTAAGACCATTGGCAAGAAGATCAATGAGGGGCATGTACCTGTGTATATCAGCAGGTTCGGCAGTAGTATCGAGGAGATCTTTATCGCCGCACCTGAACTGAAAAAGATGTATGGCGACAGGTTCGCTGATATCCCAACCGGTGCTATTGGTGTGTATACGTACTTCCAGCGGCTGGCCCAGGGTATGCGCCAGTTGATGACAGGGAATCGGAAGTTTGCTCTGCAGTATATCGAGCGGGATGATATTGCTGCTATTACGAGAGAGGCTGCCGAAGTTTCAGGAATTCCACATGTAATGGATGTGGATAAAGACGAAGTAGAGCAGATCCTGAACGCCTGAACTTTTCTGTGAAGAGTATTAGCTGGCCGGGGATGTGTCTGGTCGGCTTGGTTTTTTTCTAAATCTGCATGAACTTTTTGTTCATGTGAGTGGTGGGAAATTAGTAACAATGAATGTAATTACTGATAAGTAGAATGATAACCAGTGTATATGTCTTAAGTATTCCAAAGACAATGAAGAATTAATGTGGTGAAACTCATGTCTGAAGTAGAAATATTAAACCATATCAGAAGTGACCTGGATTTTATTAAAGAAAAAATAATCCGATTAGAGATCACCATAAACGAAATTGACAGTGATGTGCATAAAAAATACAATCTGGAATATCTTACCGAATTAGAAAAAATAGAAAAGGATGATAAAAGAACCCATTTTGGTTCAATTGATGAATTTGATGAAAATTTTGGATTGTAAGAGTGTTTTTTATGCCGTATGAATTCGAGATCACTGAAACGCTTAATAAAAAGTTTAAAAGATTACAAAGAAAAAACAAGGTTCTTTTAAGGGCTTGCCGAAATAAGATTTTTGAAGTGATCCAAAATCCATATCATTATAAACACCTGAAACATGAGGATCGTTTCAGGGTCCATGTGGGCGGGTCATTTGTTCTGACTTTCAGGGTATTTGAAGAATCAAAAGTTGTTCTTTTTCTTGATATCGAACATCACGATAAGGTTTACCTTTGATTTTCGAACTATTGGAATTTAAACGGCAGTTCCGTCGTCTTCTTCAAGTGCCATTGGATGTACACGACTCTATACGACTGGCATAAAGTATGCGCCAGTTGATGACCGGGAACAGGAAGTTTGCTCTGCAGTATATTGAGCGGGGTGATATCGCAGCCATTACGAGAGAGGCTGCCGAAGTTTCAGGAATTCCACATGTAATGGATGTGGATAAAGACGAAGTAGAGCAGATCCTGAACGCCTGAACTATTCTGTGAAGAGTATTAGCTGGCCGGGGATGCCTGGTCGGCTCTTTTTATTTAATCAAAATTGCCCTGAATCCAGTTACATCTTGCATCCGCTTTAGTACATACATGTTGTATTAATTTTGAGCTTTTGATTGGTCGTAAACCTTGCCATACATACTTGCTGCCACAACTAATATGTAGAATTTACCTAATAAAAATATCAGCCAGCCAAAAAATGGAACACTGGCTATCATGCTCAAAATGAAGAAAAGAATAAACGTAACTATTCAGCCACCCTATAAACAGTTTACTTTTTAAAAAAACATGTAAACCGAAAAATCAATATACTTTGACATTATATTAAATTAATATACAAAAAACAACCAAATTCTTCCATTGATCTGAGGGGATTGACATGGAACGTGAAGAAATTCTTACAATTTATGAAGCTGGGCCAGAAGCGGTTATCAATATAATAAGTCAACAGACTGCCAGAATTACCGAACTTGAAGAACGCATAAAATCATTTGAGGAACGACTCAACAAGAACAGTCGTAACAGTAGTAAGCCACCTTCAACTGATGCCTATGCACCTAAAAAACCCAAGCCAAAAAGTAGGCGTATAAAGAGTGGTAAGAAAGTAGGTGGTCAAAAAGGCCACCCAGGAACAACATTAAGGATGGTCGATAATCCTGATGAAATTGTAATTCATAAGGTAGATCAATGTAGCCATTGTCACACATCTCTTGAAGATAAAGAGGCTAAAGACTATGAAAGAAGACAGACTTTTGATATACCGCCTGTCAGACTCTATTCGACAGAAGACCGTGCTGAAATAAAACTCTGTCCAAAGTGCGGACACATAAACACAGCTGATTTTCCAGAGGATGTGACACAGAGCGTCCAATATGGTTTGCGACTAAGAGCTTTTGCAGTCTATTTGCATGATTACCAACTTATCCCCTATGATCGTAGTTGTGAATTATTATCTGATGTCTACGGATGTGAAATAAGTCCTGCTACTTTGATTAGAGCAGAAACCGAATGTTTTGAAGGCTTGGAAGAATATGAGAATGTGATCAAGGACGCTTTGTTACAATCTCCTGTCATCCATTGTGATGAAACCGGGGCGAGAATAAAGGGAATACGTAACTGGCTTCATGTAGCCTGCACTGCTAACATGACATATTATTTCGCTCACCCAAAAAGAGGTTCTGAATCTATGGATGAGATGGGTATTCTACAAAATTATAAAGGTGTTATAGTTCATGATTTCTGGAAAGCGTACTACAAATATCTCTGTGATCATGGACTTTGTGACACCCACCTCTTAAGGGAATTAACGAATATCTCTGAAAATTATGAACAGAAATGGTCAGGGCAGATGGAGGATTTGCTTCTTGTTATCAAAGGATGTGTGGATGAAACGCGAGAAACGTCTGATTCTTTGGCGGCCAGGCAGATTAAAGATTTTGAAACGATGTATGACTACATCACCAAAATGGGACTGGAAGAAAATCCACCTCCTTTGGATTTGGATACAAAACCAAAGAAGCGTGGTAGAAAGAAACAGACCAAACCGAAAAATCGACTGGACCGATTTGTAGGCTATAAAGGCGATATTCTCAGGTTTATGTATGATTTTAAGGTCCCGTTTGATAATAATCTAGCAGAGAGGGATGTCAGAATGATGAAAGTACAGCAGAAAATATCAGGTACTTTCAGAAGTGTTCAGGGTGCATGTTCTTTTTGCCGTATTAGAGGGTACATTTCCACTGTGAAGAAAAATGAGCTTTCTGTTATTGATGCAATTGGAGCGGTATTCGATGGAAAGCCATTTGTTCCATTTCTGGATAGTGTATAAGTAGATATTTTAGTTTCAGAACTGAAGAAACTAAATGAGTTGGGCGAAATTTGAGAAGGGCTGAATAGTTACAAATTTTTTACAATTTCTTTACTCTTGATAATATTTAATTTTGCTAGTTTTTTCACTATCATTCTTTTATTTAGTGTAAATATTTTTGTTGGCTTTACTCTGCTTTCATAATGCAAATTCCCACTGTCTAAATCTTCATTTACAATCTTTACACTCATATCATAATTTCTTGGATTGCTGGTAATAGCACAACAAATTACATCTTCATTATTTGAATTATATTCATGATTTGAAATAATTATACTGGGTCTTCTTTTTGTTTGTGACAGATCTGAAAAAGGAAATGGAATTAGGATTATATCCCTTTGGTTAACATTCATTCCACTGGTCATCGTATTCATTATCCCAAAATTTAATTAATGCGTTCTCTGCGATTGGTGATTTCTCGTTTTCTAAATTTTCTACTTTCTCTTTTAATTTAGTTGTTTCAGAAAATAAAAATGGAATAATATCTTCTTTATCAAATGATATCTTTACAGTTACTTTATATTCTTTCATAACTTCATAAGATATCTCATTATCCACTTTGCTATCATCTACAAATAAAGTCTCTGGATTTAATGTTTTAGTAAGACTCATTAAAATCCTCCTCCATAAACTTTATAAAAAATTCCATTAGATCGCTGTTTTGAGATTCAATGTGTAATTGTTTATTCTTGATTTCTTTACTTGTGTGGTGCGATAATATAATTGGACAGGCTGTCCCAAAACCCCCATGATTTAACAACTTTTCACATTTGCACATAATATTTCGCATAAGTTTTACATTTTAGTTTTCAACTGTATTTCACCTTGAATGATTCATCAAGATATATCAACTTTATTTTATTCAA